>Ga0209922_100110_pt1 | contig 267600 bp, 248 predicted proteins | sample ThiBiot_500_biof_FD_183946 | JGI IMG/M metagenome (GOLD analysis project Ga0209922, IMG submission 183946) | Wastewater bioreactor microbial communities from Cape Town, South Africa - Thiocy_expt_500_biof (SPAdes) | ecosystem: Engineered > Bioreactor > Thiocyanate-remediating >... | reverse complement strand
AGATGTCATACCCATCGAGCGACTTGACGGTTGCAACGACCACCTGATGGCCGGTCTTCTGATCGATCGCCTGCAATTCGCTATCTAGAGCTGTTTCCTGTTCCGGAGACAACAGTTCAGCTTGGTCGACGACACGGCCCGTCAGCTTGGGGAACGTCTGCGCCGATGCCGGGAGCGCGAGCACCAGCAACAGCAGCGCAAAAAGCCAGCGAACCGTGCCGTACGGCATAGAACGCTGGCCGTCGGTGAGGGAAAGCGGCACCGTTACTGTCCGAAATTAACCTTTGGTGCGACCTCGGCGTTGGGGCTCACCGCTTCGTAGGGCGTCATGGGCTTCGCGCCATGAACGATCTTCGCGCCAATGATATCGGGGAAGGTCCGGATGGTCGTATTATAGTCCTGCACCGAGATGTTATAATCCCGGATAGCTTGATTGATCTTCGTTTCAGTCGAATCGAGTGACGTCATCAGGTCGGCATAACGATCCTGACTTTTCAAATCCGGATACTGTTCCGATACGGCGAGCAACCGACCTAGGGCGCCGGTCACATTGCCCTGTGCCTGACGAAACGCCTCTACCTTCGCAGGATCGTCAAGATCGTCGGTCTTCAGTTGAACTTGTGTCGCGGATGCGCGTGCTTGGATCACGCTCTCGAGCGTGGCCTTCTCCATCCCTGCGGCTCCCTTGACCGTCTCAACGAGGTTCGGAATCAGGTCAGAACGACGCTGGTAGGCTGCCTGGACGTCGGCCCATTTGGCCTTCGCGGCTTCTTCCTTGGTCGGAACGCTGTTGATGCCGCAGGCCGACAGGCTCATCGCGGCGGCCGGAACAATCAGCCAGCGGGCGGAACGATAGGACATGGTCATCAGGCTCCCTCAGGCGGCGTTTTGCCGCAACAATACACATAATAGGATGCCCCTTGCTTTTGCGCAATGACCGGCGCACCACCATGACGGCAGGATCAGCAGTTCGGGGAGCAATAAGATGCTGAACGAGTTCAAGGAATTTATCGCGCGCGGCAATGTCATCGATCTGGCGGTCGGCGTCATCATCGGCGGCGCGTTCGCGACGATCACCGGATCGCTGACCGAGGACGTCATCATGCCGCTCGTCGGCTGGCTGTTCGGCGGAGTCGATTTTTCGAGCAAGTTCATCCTGCTCGGCAGCATTCCCGACGGCATCGCCGCGACCGACTACGCCGCCTTGAAAAAGGCGGGCGTGGCGATGATCGGCTATGGTGCCTTCATCACGGCGGTCATCAACTTCCTGATTTTGGCGTGGATCATCTTCCTGTTGGTGCGGGCAGTGAACAAGGTGGTGCGCAAGGAAGCGCCGGCCGAAGCGCCCGCGGGGCCGAGCGAGGTCGATCTGCTCACCGAAATCCGCGACGAATTGCGCAAGAAATAGCATTTCATCGCGCGCCGGCTTGGGTCCGGTGCCGATTCAGGACGAAAGGCCCGCCTGCGCTCTTCCAAAGTGCGGGCGGGCTTCCTATATGGGAGGGGCCGGTTTCGACCGGCTATGAGGATAAATGGTGTCGTGGAATAGACACAGCGGACCCGGGGGCAGTACCCGGCGGCTCCACCACAAACCCGCGCCCTTTTCGAAGGGGTGCGCGGGCTTCTGACGGGGCCGAACCAGGATCGACGTGTGTTCAAAGACGATGTTTTCTTCCGGGCTGAGTAACCCGTTAAAGGCTCAAAACCAATAAGTGCTAACGATAACGAAGCACTCGCTCTTGCTGCCTAACCGATAAGCCTCACGGCCTAAGGTTAGACAAATAGAACGCGGTTCGGACCGAACCGGGCAACAGAATCGGATACCAGCGGCTGGGGACGAGCCGGGCAACAGAATCGTCCCACCTTTCCCTTTTTCAGCTGCCGCCTCTCGCGTCGCCCCTGCGACCGCGTCTCATCAATGCGCGCCGTCGCATAGACCATGATCGCCCAGCGCCTCGATCACCCGGCAATCGCCGGCCAAGCCGCCGCGGCAGCGGCCGACGATGCGGGTCAGCTCGTCGCGCAGCGCCGAAAGCTGCGCGATCTTTTCCTCGACCTGTTCCAGATGCGCCGATGCGATGCGATCGGCGTCGGCGCAGTCGCGCTCGGGGTGATCGGACAGGTCGAGCAGCGAGCGGATTTCGTCGATCGTGAAGCCCAGTTCGCGCGAATGGCGTACGAAGCGCAGCCGCGCGCGATGCGCGTCGCCATAGCTGCGGTAATTGGCATCGGTCCGCGCCGGGGCGGGGAGGAGGCCGATCCGCTCGTAATAGCGGATGGTTTCGATGTTGGTGCCGGTGGCACGCGACAGTTCGCCGATCTTCATCGCTTGACCCTGTAGTTGCTACAGGGTGCATATAGGATGCCGACTCGAAGAACCAAGCGGCCGCCCGGCAATTCCTGCGGCGGCCGAGACGGAAGGAGATGCAGGCGATGGCCGATCAATGCTGCGCCGGAAAAAGCGGAGCGACCGCGCTGAACGACCCCAAGTGGCGGCGCATCCTGTGGATCGCGCTGCTGATCAACGGGGCGATGTTCCTCGTCGAAATCGTCGCGGGCGTCGCAGCCGATTCGCGCGCGCTGCAGGCCGATGCGCTCGATTTTCTGGGCGACAGCGCCAATTATGCGATCAGCCTGACGGTCGCCGGCATGGCGATCGCCTGGCGCGCACGCGCGGCGATGCTGAAGGCTGCGACGATGCTGGCGTTCGGGCTGTGGATATTGGGCTCGACGATCTGGGGCTTCATCGGCGGCAGCGCGCCGCACGCCGAAACGATGGGGATGATCGGCGTCGTCGCGCTCGCCGCCAATGTCGCGGTTGCGCTGATGCTCTATCGCTACCGGACCGGCGACGCCAATATGCGCTCGGTCTGGATATGCTCGCGCAACGATGCGGTCGGCAATCTGGCGGTGATGGCGGCGGCGCTCGGCGTGTTCGGCACCGGGCAGGGCTGGCCCGACCTTCTGGTGGCCGCGATCATGGCGCTGCTTGCTATATGGGGAAGCGCCGAAGTCTTCCGCCACGCGCGCCGCGATCTCACCGCCGCCTGACGCGCGCCGCCCTATAGGTGCCATTCGTATGCGCCGCGCGGAACCGAACTGGCGGCAAAGCATTTCCCCGCTTTGCCTTCGCCGGTCAGGAGCATATTGTGGCGCACAGGATGCGGATCAGGGGCGCCTTGCACTTCGGCCCGGCGCGTGCGTGCCGGCGGCCGCGCGCAGGATGGAGGCATGCGCGTGGCTGATCCCGCAGCGCCCGCGGCAGCCGGCGGCGCCTATGTGTTCAAGCCGCACGAACGCCCGATCATGCCTGGGTCGCCCGCGTCGCCGGACCATCCCGTCGGGCGCAAGGTCGGCTATTTCGTCATCGGCCTGTATCTTGCGATCGTCGGCGGTTTCCAGAACGGCCTGCTCATCGCCAATCTGACGGTGCTGCAGGGGCATCTGGATCTGACGCCGGCCGATGCCGGATGGGTCACCGTTTCCTATAATATGACAAATGCGTGCATGAGCATCCTGCTCTACAAGTCGCGCCAGCAGTTCGGCATCCAGCGTTTCGTGCGCGCGACGATGATCGCGCTTCTGATCGCCAATTTCGTCCAGCTTTTCGACGCCGGTTATCGTATGGAACTGGTCGCGCGCGGCGTCTCGGGGATCGCCGCCAGCGGGCTGTCGACGCTCGCCGCCTTCTATATGATGCAAGGCCTGCCAGCGAAGATGCGGATCGCAGGCTTCCTGCTCGGCATCGGGCTGGGACAGGTGGCGATCCCGCTTGCGCGCGCCATATCGCCGCTGTTGCTCGCCGACGGGGACATCGGCAATCTGTTCGTGCTGCAATTCGCGCTCTCGCTCGTCGCGGTCGGCGCGGTCAACATATTGCAGCTCCCGCCGGGCGAAACGATCCGCTCGTTCGAAAAGCTCGACCTCATCACCTTTCCGATCCTGGCGGTCGGCGTCGGGCTGCTCTGCGCCTTTCTGGTGCAGGGGCGCATCATCTGGTGGTCGACGCCGTGGCTCGGCGGCGCGCTGGCGGCGTCGGTGGTGCTGATCGGCACCGCCTTCCTGATCGAACATTATCGCCGGAATCCGATGCTCCACACGCGTTGGATCGGCAGTCGCAACCTCATTAAATTCGCGCTGACCGGCGCACTGGTCCGCGTGCTGACGTCCGAACAGAATTTCGGGGCGAGTGGGCTGCTGTCGGCTACCGGCCTCGTTAACGATCAGCTTGTCACCTATTATGCGGTGCTGTCGTTCGCAACGCTGATGGGGGCGGTGCTGTCGATCGCGCGGCTCGATCCGACCGACCTGCGGCGGCCGATCCTCGTCGCGCTTGCCGTCATCACCGTCGGCGCGTTCCTCGACACCCATTCGGGTCTGCGCACCGGGCCGGTGAACCTGTATTTCTCGCAAGGCGCGATCGCCTTTGCCGCGGTCTATGTGATGGGGCCGCTGCTGCTCGAAGGGCTGCTGCGCGCCATTTCGCGCGGCCCTGCCTATATGGTCAGCTTTCTGGCGGTGTTCAGCCTGTCGCAGACGATCGGCGGGCTTGCCGGGGTTGCGGCGTTATCGGCCTTTCACACGCTGCGCACCAAGGCGCATCTGATGACGCTGGGGCAAAGCCTGTCGACGACCAACCCCGAACTGGCGCAGGGCATCAACGCGATTGCTGCGAGCCTGACCGGCAGCATCGCCGACCCGGCGCTGCGCAGCGCGACCGCCGCGGGGCAGGTGGTGCGCGAGGCGGCGCGCGAAGCGACGATCCTGGCATTCAACGACGTGTTCGTGGTGATCGGCAGCCTGTCGGCGATCGCCTTCGTCGCGATGTTCGCGCGCTGGGTTTATGATCGACGCCGCGGAATCAATCCATTGGCACGGGAACTTGAAGTCTTGCAGAAACTGAGGGCGCAAAATCAATGAGCGACGACAAACAGGAAGGCGCGCCGCCCGCGCCCGAAACGCCGGCACCGGCTCCGACGCCGGACCCGATGCCGACCCCGGCACCGGCTGCTGCCGATCCGACCCCGGCGGAACGGCCCGCCGACGCACCGGCCGATGGCTGGGCGCCGCCGCGTTCGCGCGGACGGATCATCCTGTTCGGCGCGATCATCCTCGTCGGCGCGCTCGCCATTCTCTACGCCTGGGGACTACCGCCCTTCCGTGCGAACAGCCAGACGACCGACAATGCCTATGTGCGCGGCCAGACGACGATCATCGCGCCGCAGGTGGGCGGCTATGTGACCGCGGTGCTGGTGCAGGATTTCCAGACTGTCGCGGCGGGGCAGGAACTGGTGCGGATCGACGACCGCATCTACCGCCAGCGCGTTGCGCAGGGCAGCGCCAATATTGCCGCGCAGACCGCCTCGCTCGACAATAGCGCGCAGAGCAGGCGCTCGGCCGAAGCGCAGGTGAAGGCGCAGGAGGCGGCGGTCGCCAACGCCCGCGCGCAGCTCGCCCGTGCCCAGGCCGATATGCGCCGCGTCAACGATCTGGTCGGCGAAGGATCGGTGTCGATCCGCGAACGTGACCAGACGCTCGCGGGGCTCCGCCAGGCCGAAGCGGCGGTGCGGCAGGCCGAGGCGCAGCGCGCGATCGCCGAGGAGCAGGTGCGATCGGTGAGCGTCGGGCGCGGCGGTCTGGAGGCCGGGGTAGCCAATGCAAAGGCGGCGCGCGGGCTGGCCGACATCGATCTTCAGAACACGATCGTTCGCGCCCCGCGCGCGGGCAAGCTGAGCGAAGTGTCGGTCCGCGTCGGCCAGCTCGTCAGCCCGGGCACCCAGCTCATGTATCTCGTGCCCCAGAAACATTGGGTGGTCGCCAATTTCAAGGAAGCGCAGACCGCGAACATCCGCGTCGGCCAGCGCGCGACGCTGCGCGTCGATGCGCTGGGCGGCGCCGAGCTGAGGGGCGTGGTTGAAAATATCGCCCCCGCGGCGGGCAGCGAGTTCAGCATCATCAAACCCGACACCGGATCGGGCAATTTCGTCAAGGTGCCGCAGCGGATCGCCGTGCGTATCCGCATCGATCCGAAGCAGAAGCTTGCCGAGCGGCTCGGCCCCGGCATGTCGGTGGTGGCGACGGTTCATACCGGACGCGGCGAATGAGGCGGCTCACCTTGCCGCTTGCCGGTCTGGCGCTGGCATTGGCGGGCTGCGCGCCCGCGCTGACGCCGCCGCCCGCCGCGAGCGCGGTCGCACCGCCCGCCGACTGGCGCACTGCGCTGCCGACGGACGGTGCGGCGATCGACAGCCGCTGGTGGTCGGCATTCGGCGACCCGCGGCTGACCGCGCTGGTCGAACAGGCGCGCGCGAACAACAGCGACCTTGCCATCGCGGCGGCGCGCGTTGCCGAAGCGCGGGCGCAGGAGCGCGTCGCACGGTCGCTGCTGTGGCCGAACCTGTCGCTGAGCGGGCAGGGGGCCGAGGCGCGCAGCGTCAACGCCTTCGGCCAGCCGACCGAAAGCTTCACCGCGCAGCCGGTGTTCCAGGCGAGCTACGAGATCGATCTGTTCGGCCGTAACGCCGCGACGCGCGAGGCGGCGCGCGCCAACGCGGCGGCGGTCGCGGCGACGCGCGAGGCGGCGACGCTGTCGGTCAGCGCGGCGGCGGCGAGTGGCTATATCACGCTGCTCGCGCTCGATGCGCGGCGGCAGTTGCTCGCCGAGACGCTGACCTCGCGGTCTGAGGCGCTGCGGCTTGCGCGCAGCCGCGCCGAGGCCGGCTATACCTCGCAGCTCGAACTGCGGCAGGCCGAGGCCGAATATCAGGCGACGGCGCAGCAGATCCCGGCGATCGAGGCGGCAATCGCGCGGCAGGAAAACGGTCTGTCGCTGCTCGTCGGTGATACGCCGCATGCAATCGCGCGCGGCGACGGTTTTGCTGCGCTCGCGGTGCCGCCGGTGCCCTCGGTGCTGCCGTCGGAACTGGTGCGGCGGCGGCCCGACATCGCGCAGGCCGAATATGCGCTGGCGGCGACCGACGCCAATCTGCGTGCCGCGCGGGCGCAATTCCTGCCGCAAGTCCGGTTGGCGGCGTCGGCCGGGGCGGTGATTTCGTCGGCGCTGGGCGATCCGATCAGCATATGGTCGGTCGGCGGCAGCATATTGGCGCCGATCTTTTCGGGCGGACGGCTGCAAGGCCAGTTCGACGCCGCCACCGCGCAGCGCGATCAGGCGGCTTTCGCCTATCGCAAGATGGTACTCACTGCCTTTCGCGAGGTGGAGGACCAGATGGCGGTGATCGACCGGTTCAACGCGCAGGAACAGGCACTGATGGCGCAGCGCGCGGCGGTGGCCGATGCGCTGCGGCACGCGACCAACCGCTATCGCGCGGGCTATTCGCCCTATCTGGAACAGCTCGACGCGCAGCGGTCGCTACTCGGCGTTGATCTCGCGCTGATCCAGCTCCGCGCCGACCGCCTGAACGCTTATGTGGCGCTCTATCAGGCACTCGGCGGCGGAGCGCCGGCGGCTTAATCGCCAGCGAGGATCTTCTCGATCCCCGATGCCACCGCCGGGTGATAGGTGGCGCGCGAGCGTGCGAACAGGTCGCGCGCGATCGTATCGCCCCACGCGCCCTGACGCTTGAGCCCGGTATAGAGCGGCCGGATCAGCAGGCCGCGCCCGACGGTGCCCGCGAACTGGCGCAGCGACGGCAGCGCGGGTTCGTAGCGGTTGGCGATGGCAAGCTCGAGCCAGGCCGAGCGGACATAGGCGTTGGTCGACGCCGACAGACCCAGCGTTTCGTCGAGTTCCTTGAGCCGCGCCGCGCTCTGCGCCCGCGGGATGCCGTTCAGGAAGCGTAGCCATTGCTGCGTCGTCCATCCTTCGGGCGCGATGGCGCGCGCCGGACCGCCGGCGTTGAAGGCGGCAAGCTTGGCATCGACCGCGGCCAGCGTCGCGCTCTTGTGGTGCACCGCATTGTCGGGCAGGCCCGCGGCATAGGACCAGCGGTCGAGTTGCAGCGACAGTTCGAGCGCCGGGTCGCCCTTCAGCAGATTTTCGCGCAGATCGGTCAGGAAACCCGCGGTCGTCTGTGGCTGAAAGGCATGGCGGTCGAAATAGGATTTGAGATAGGCGTCCCAGCGCGCGCGGCCGACCGTCGTTTCGATCATGCGCAGGAAGTTGGATCCCTTGGTATAATCGAGCGTGCCGTCGCCGGGTGCACCGTGCAGCCGGGTCTTGGCGCCGGTCTGGCCGCCATTCGCGTCGATGTCGCGCATCATATTGTCCCAGTCGAGATCGGCATACATCGCCGCGCGCTCCTTGCCGTAGAGCGCCTCCATGATCCGGTTCTCGAAATAGGTAGTGAAGCCTTCATTGAGCCAACTGTCGGACCAGGTCGCATTGGTGACGAGGTTGCCCGACCAGCTATGCGCCAGTTCGTGCGCGACGACGTCGGTGTTCGACCGGTCGCCGGTGATGATCGTCGGCGTGAGAAAGGTCAGCATCGGGTTTTCCATGCCGCCATAGGGAAAGGAGGGCGGCAGGACGAGCATGTCGTAGCGGCCCCAGCGATAAGGGCCATAGAGCGCCGAGGCCGCGTCGATCATCTTTTCGACATCGCCGAATTCGCGCGCCGCGGCGTCGAGCATCGTCGCTTCGGTCCACACGCCCGAGCGTGGGCCGAGCGACCGAAATTTCAGGTCGCCGACCGCGAAGGCGATCAGATAGGGCGGCACCGGCTTGTCCATGCGGAAGCGGAAACGGCGGCGCCCGTCGGGCAGCGTCTCGCCCTTGTCGCCGCTCAGCTTCTCGCCGCTCATCACGGCGACGAGATCGCCCGGAACCGTCAGCGTCGCATCCCATGTCTGACGGATACCGGGGCTGTCCTGCGTCGGAATCCAGCTCCGGTTGAGAATCGCCTGGCCTTGACTGAACAGATAGGGCTTGGTCTTGCCCGCAGTCATTTCGGGCGGCAGCCATTGTAGCGCATTGGCGCCCGGCCGGCTGCGATAGGTCAGGACGATGCGCTGCGCGCCATCGAGTTCGACCGTCAGCGCCGAACCGAGTTCGGGATCGGCATCGCCGACCGCCCATTTGAGCGGCTTGCCATTTGCATCGGTGACCGAAGAAATCGCCAGATTGTCGATGTCGAGGACGATCGACTGCGCATCCTTGGCGGCGAGCAGATCGAGCGTCGCGGTGCCGCCCAGTGTGCGGGTCGCGAAATCGACATCGAGGTTCAGCGACACATGGGTGACGCGGGCGACCTCGGGATCGGCGTGGGTCCATACGTCCTTCGCCTCGGGCGTCGTCAATATGGGGGCAGGGGCAGTTGCCGTCTGTGCGGCGAGGGGCGAGGCGCCGGCGAGCAGCGCGGCGGCGAGCAGGATCATACGCATGGGAAGGCGGCGTAGGCGGCGGCGCACGAAACTGCAACCGGCTGGTGGCCCGAAGCAATCCTGGCGAACGCGAAATTGTCGGTGGAGATTGCGGCCGATCCGGCGCAAGGTGCGCGCCGTTCCCGCACGGCCATTCTCCGCGCGGGATGTCGATGATTCAAATGATGGATTTTGCCAATGACCCAATATCGCCCGATTTCGTTCACCGCGGCCGTGCTCGCCGGCGCTGCTCTGCTTGCCCCTCCCGCCCTCGCCGAAGAGGGGATGTGGACCTTTGATGCCTTTCCGGCGCAGCAGGTGAAACAGACGTATGGCTGGGCGCCCGACCAGGCGTGGCTGGGCAAGGTGCAGGCGGCCGCGGTGCGTCTGACCGGCGGCTGTTCGGCAAGCTTCGTATCGGCCGAAGGCCTGATCCTGACCAACCACCATTGTGTCGCAAGCTGCCTGTTCGACAATTCGAAGGCGGGCGCCGACTATCTCAACGACGGTTATGTCGCCGACCGCCGCGACATGGAACTCAAATGCCCCGGTCAGCAGGCCGAGGTCGTCACCAGCATCGGCGACGTCACCGGGGCTATCAAGGCGGCGATGGGATCGCTCGCGGGTGAAGCGCTGACCAAGGCGCGCGACGCGAAGATCGCCGAAATCGAAAAGAGCGGTTGTCCCGACACCGACAAGACGCGCTGCCAGGTCGTCACCCTGTTCGGCGGCGGTCAGTACAAGCTCTACAAATATCGCAAATATTCGGACGTGCGGCTGGCATGGGCGCCCGAGGATCGCGCCGCGACCTTCGGCGGCGATCCCGACAATTTCAACTTCCCGCGCTATTCGCTCGATGCAAGCTTCCTGCGCGCGTACGAGAATGGCAAGCCGGTCGCAACGCCCGCGCACCTGCAATGGAACCCGCGCGCGCCGCGTGAGGGCGAGATGACTTTCGTCGTCGGCAACCCCGGTTCGACGAGCCGGCTCTACACGACCAGCCAGCTTGCCTTCGAGCGCGAGCTGCGCCTGCCGATCACGGTGACGACCTATTCCGAACTGCGCGGGCGCCTGCTGCGCGCAATGGAGGAAAGCAAGGACCATGAGCGCGAAGGGCTCGATCTGCTCAACGGGCTCGAAAACAGCCTGAAAGTCTATATCGGCCGCCAGAAGGCGCTGAACGACCCGGCCTTCACCGCGACACTGGTCGCCAAGGAGGACGAGCTGAAGGAGAAGAGCGCCGGCAATGCCGCGATCGGCGATCCCTGGTCGTCGGTCGACAAGGCGGTCGGCGCCTATCGCTCGCTCTATTTGCCGGCGCGCTTCACCAATCCGATGAGCGATCTTTATGGCTATGCCGAAACGCTCGTCTATGCGGCGCAGGAACGCTCGAAGCCCAATGGCGAGCGGCTGCCGGGCTACACCGACAGCGCGCTGCCGCTTACCAAGAAGAGGCTGCTGGACGAAAAGCCCCTCTACCCGTGGCTCGACGAACTGACGCTCGAATGGAGCCTGTCAAAGGCGCGCGAATATCTGGGCGCCGACGATCCAGACACCAAATTGCTGCTCGGTCAGGAAAGTCCCGAACAGCTCGCCAAGCGGCTCGTCGACGGATCGAAGCTCGCCGATCCCGCCTATCGCCAGCAATTATGGGACGGCGGGCTCGCCGCGATCGAGGCCAGCGACGATCCGATGATCCGCTTCGCGCTGCGCCTTGCGCCGCGCCAGCGCGAACTCAAAAAGGCGGTCGACGAGGCCTATGGCGGCCCGCTCGCGGTCGCCGGCGGCAAGATCGCCGACGCGCGCTTCGCTGCCTATGGCGACACGCTCTATCCCGACGCGACCTTCACGCTGCGCATTTCCTATGGTCGGGTGAAGGGCTGGATGGAGCGCGGCAATGCGGTGCCGATCGCGACGACGATGGGTGGCACCTTCGACCGCGCGACGGGTAATCCGCCGTTCGACGTCGCCCCGGCCTTTGCGGCGAACAAGGCGGCCATCGATCCGGCGGTCACCTATGACTTCGTGACGACGAACGACATCATCGGCGGCAATTCGGGTTCACCGGTGATCGACAAGGTCGGCACCGTGATCGGCGCCGCCTTCGACGGCAATATCCACTCGCTCGGCGGCAATTACGGTTACGACGGCACGCTTAACCGCACCGTTGTCGTTTCGACCGCTGCTGTGCAGGAAGCGCTCGAAACCATCTATCCCGCGCCGGCGCTGGTGAAGGAGCTTGCGGGCAAATAGCGGCCCGGGCGTCGCGGTGCAGGGGATGCAGGCGATTGCGGCGAGCGGCGGACTGTGGACCGTCGCTCGCCGCATCACACGCTCGTCCATGGCCGGGCTGCGGTTCGCCTGTCGCTATTTCTTTTGAGCAAGGCATTGGGCGAGCGCGTCGCGCGCCTTCAATCCATCATGCCATTGCCCGGAGAAGATGGTCTTGCCATTGTCTGCCAGGCTGTAATCCTGAATATCCTCGATCGCGCCCACCAGAATGGCCCCGCTCGGCACGGCGAAACTCACCATGCCCATTGTTTTGCTCCGGAGACCGACTTTGGAGATCAGGGCTGTTACGGTTTGGATTTCCCCGGACTGCGTCAGCGAAAACGCCCTCGACTGGGATTTGTCCGGCGCCGGGATGCTGTAACCCATATACTGGATGACGGCGGGACCGTTCCTGCCCTCAAGGGCCGACATGATCACGGCGCCGGCAGGTGTCCAATAGCTGACGGTGCAATCCTTATCCGCTTTCCCTTTTTCGGTGGCACGCTGTGAACTGGAAGCTGGTTCGGGCGACCATCCGGCGAAGGGTTCCTCGCCAGGCAGAAACCACAGGCCTTCCTGAAGCTGACGATATCGTTGACCTATCAGTTTGCGTTGCTCTGAATTGGCGGCTTCAACCTCCGCCCCATGCTTGGCGAATGCCGCCCATTCTTCAGGCGAAAAATATCGCATCGCCGCCGCGCCTTGGTTGCCGTCTGACCCCCATTCGCACCAATATTCGACGATGTTGCCGGTCTGATCATAGACTTCACTGATGGTGTATTCGTTGGATCTTCCGGCGCATAAATGCTCGGCACGAGCGGCTTGCGGCCAGAAACAGAATGATAGAAGAGTCAGAAGAATCTGCGTCCATCTGCGCTTCAATCTCTTTGGAAATTTCATGGGCATTTCCGCTTGAAAATACAATGGCAGCATGTCCGTCCAAGCCGTGATCTGCGCAATTAAGATAAGTTGCGGCTAACACAGGGGCAGGCCGAGCGGTATAGTTCAAATGTACCGGTAGGTTCGTCCCGGCTTTTTTCGTCCGATGGCTCCGTCCGGGCTGTCAGTCCGCGACCGGCCAGATTAAGTCCGCAGCCGGTACCCCACCGCCAGCTCGTTGACGATCCGCTTCGGTTGCGACGGATCTTCTTCCAGTTTCTGGCGCAGTCCGCGGACGACGATCCGAAGATATTCGACGCGATCGGCCTGGGCCGGACCCCACACCGAGGTCAGCAATTGGGTGTGGCTCAGGACGCGGTCGGGGCGGCGCGCAAGTTCGGCCAGGACGCCATATTCCTTCGGGGTCAGATGAACCTCCTCGGCGCCGCGAAAGACGCGGCGGTGCGCAAGGTCTATTCGCAGCGCGCCTGCCTCCACGACCGTGGGTTCCTCGCCCGACGCGGCCGCGCGCTGATGGCGCAGGGCCGTGCGGATGCGGGCGAGCAATTCCTCGGTATCGAAGGGCTTGGTGACATAGTCGTCGGCGCCCAGATCCAGCGCCGTCACCTTCTCGGCACTGTTTTCGCGCGCCGATACGACGATCAGCGTGGCGTTCGAGCGCAGCCGCAGCGGCTCGATCAATTCCAGCCCGTCACGATCGGGCAGGCCGAGATCGAGCAGCACGACATCGGGCCGCTCGATGTCGAACAGCGCCATCGCCTGCCTGGCGCTGTCGGCTTCGATCACCTGATGACCGGCGCGCTGCAGCGTGGCCTGCAGCAGCCGCCGGATATGGGCATCGTCCTCGATGATCAGGATTTTTGCCGGTGGCACCATTCAGCCTGCCTATTTCCTCGGGAAGCGCGCGTCGAGTGTCCGATTGAGCATCAGCACATTGACGCGCCTTTCGCCAAGGATTCCTGCGAGCGGGTGTTCGACAGATGCCTCGACCAGTGCCCGGAGGCTGGCGTCGTCGATGCCGCGCGCTTTCGCCACGCGCGCAACTTGGAAAAAGGCCGCCTCGGGGCTGATGTGGGGGTCCAGCCCCGAGGCGGAGGTCGTCACCAGGTCGGGCGGGACAGGGCGGCCCGGTGTCGTTGCAGTGAGCGCCTTGACGTCGGCGGCGACGCGATCGGCAAGCGCTTTGCTCGCCGGACCGAGGTTCGACCCCGAGGAAGCGGCGGCATCATAACCATCGGCGCCGGCGGCCGAGGGGCGTCCGTGGAAATAGGCGTCGGCCAGGAACCTCTGGCCGATCAGCTTCGACCCCACGATCTTTGAGCCGTCGCGGACGAGGCTGCCATTGGCTTGCTCCGGAAAAACGAGCTGGCCCATAGCCGTCAGCGCGAGCGGATAGACCAGACCGAGGAGGAGAGCGAAAAGCGCGGTCAGCACGAGCGCGGGACGAAGGGCGGATTTGAGTTCGGAAAACATGGAATTGTCCTTACGCAAGCTGGAGGCCGGACACGGCGAGGTCGATCAGCTTGATGCCGACGAAGGGCGCCACCAGTCCGCCGAGGCCGAAGATCGATAGATTGCGCGCGAGCAACGGGCCGGCGGGCATCGGACGGTAGCGCACGCCCTTGAGCGCGAGCGGAACAAGGCACGGAATGATCAAGGCGTTGAAGATGATCGCCGACAGCACCGCGCTTTCGGGCGTGGCAAGGCGCATGACGTTGAGAACGCCGAGCTCAGGATAGAGAAAGACGAAGATCGCCGGGATGATCGCAAAATATTTGGCGACATCGTTAGCGACCGAAAAGGTCGTCAGCGCGCCGCGCGTCATCAGCAATTGCTTGCCCAGGCCCACGACCTCGATCAGCTTGGTCGGATCACTGTCGAGATCGACCATATTGCCCGCCTCGCGCGCCGCCTGCGTGCCGGTGTTCATCGCGACGCCGACATCGGCCTGCGCCAGCGCGGGGGCGTCGTTGGTGCCGTCGCCGCACATGGCGACGAGCCGTCCCTCGGCCTGCTCGCGGCGAATGAGGGCAAGCTTGTCCTCGGGCGTCGCTTCGGCCAGGAAATCGTCCACCCCGGCTTCGGCGGCGATCGCCGCGGCCGTCAGCGGGTTGTCGCCCGTAATCATGACGGTGCGGATTCCCATTTTGCGCAATTCGCCGAAGCGTTCGCGAACGCCCGCCTTCACGACGTCCTTCAGGTGGATGGCGCCGAGCAGACGCCCGTCCCTGACCACCGCGAGCGGCGTGCCGCCGGCGCGCGCAACCTCGTCCGTTATGCGGCGCAACTCCTGCGCGGCAGGCGAGGATGCGGTGTCGGGGTGGGCCTTGAAGATCGAATCGACCGCGCCCTTGTGGATCGTCACCCCGGCGACCGTGACCCCCGAAAGGCGCGTCTGCGCGGTGAAGGGGATGACGTCGGACCCGGCCGGAAGCGCCGCCACGCGTATCGCATAGCGCTCGCGCGCAAGCGTCACGATCGAACGGCCCTCGGGGGTTTCGTCGGCCAGGCTGGCGAGCAGTGCGGCCTCGGCCAGCGTTTCGTCATCGACGCCCGCCAGCGCGCGGAACTCGCTGGCCTGGCGGTCGCCGATCGTGATCGTGCCGGTCTTGTCGAGCAGGAGAACATCGACATCGCCCGCGGCTTCGACGGCCCGGCCCGACTTGGCAAGCACGTTGAAGCGCACGAGGCGGTCCATTCCGGCAATCCCGATGGCGGAAAGCAGCGCCGCAATGGTCGTCGGGATCAGCGTGATGAGCAGGGCCGCGAGCAATGCGACCGGGATCGATCCGCCGGCATAGGACGCGAAGCCCGGAATGGTCGCGACGGCGATCAGGAAGATGATGGTCAGCCCGACGAGCAGGATGGTCAGCGCAATCTCGTTGGGCGTCTTGCGCCGCTCGGCGCCTTCGACGAGTGCGATCATGCGGTCGAGAAAACCCTGGCCCGGCTCGGCAGTGACGCGCACCTTGACGCGGTCGGAGATGACGCGCGTGCCGGCTGTCACGGCGCTACGATCGCCGCCGGCCTCGCGGATCACGGGGGCGCTTTCGCCGGTGATCGCCGCTTCGTTGACCGATGCGACGCCTTCGATCACCTCGCCGTCGGCGGGGATGAGGTCGCCCGTCTCGACCAGCACGATCTCGCCCTTTTCGAGCTGGCTTGCGGCGACGATTTCATAAGTCTCGCCGACGCCGAGCATCAGTTTGGCGCGCAACTCGGCCTTCGTCGCGCGAAGCGAGGCCGCTTGGGCGCGCCCGCGTCCCTCGGCCAGGGCTTCGGCAAAGGTGCCGAAAAGCACGGTGAGCCAGAGCCAGGCGACGAGCTGGATTTCGAAACCCAGCGACAGGCCGGGGTCGCCGAGCGCGAGCAGCACCGTCAGGAGCAGGGCAACGCAGGCGGTGGTGAACATCACCGGGTTGCGCATCAGCTCGCGCGGATTGAGCTTCCTTACCGCATCGCGCATCGCCGGAACGACCAGTGCGGGGCTGAACATCGAGGTTGGAGTCGTCATGTCGCTGATCCCTCAGAAGCGCTGGCCGGCCATCATCGAGAGATGATCGGCGACGGGACCTAGCGCGAGGCTGGGAAGGAAGGTGAGGCCGCCCATGATCAGGATGATCCCGATCAGCAGACCGATCCACAGCCCCCCGGTGGTGGGGAAAGAGCCGCTGGTAGCGGGGGTGTGGCGCTTTGCGGCGAGGCTACCGGCGATGGCGAGCACCGGCACGATCACGAAGAACCGGCCAAGCCACATCGCGATCCCGATCATGGCATTGTAGAAGGGAGTGCCCGCGCTCAGGCCCGCAAAGGCCGAGCCATTGTTACCGGCCCCCGAGCTGAATGCGTAGAGAATCTCCGAGAAGCCGTGCGGCCCCTTGTTGAGCGGACCGGCAAGCCCCACGGGGAGCACGCTGGCAATGGCGGTGAAGCCGAGGATGACCAGCGGCAGGATCGCAATGGCTAGGACGGCGAGCTTGACCTCGCGCGCCTCGATCTTCTTGCCGACATATTCGGGTGTGCGCCCCACCATGAGGCCCGCGACGAACACCGCGAGGATGGCAAAAAGCAGAAAGCCATAGATGCCCGCGCCGACACCGCCGACCACGACCTCGCCGAGCTGGATGTTGAGCAGCGGGATCAGGCCGCCGATCGCGGTGAAACTGTCGTGCATGGCATTGACGGCCCCGCAGGACGCGGCCGTGGTGACAACGGCGAAGAGCGAAGAGGCGGCGATGCCGAAGCGAACTTCCTTCCCCTCCATATTGCCGCCGCCAACGCCGAGGTGATGAAGTGCGGGGTTGCCGGCGGCCTCCTGCCAATAGGCAATGCTTGCGCCGGCCACGAATATAAGCCCCATCGCCGCGAGGATTGCCCAGCCCTGGCGCGTGTCGCCGACCGCCTTGCCAAAACACCACGTCAGCCCGACACCGATCAGGAAAATCGACAGCATCTGGATCAGATTGGTAAGCGCGGTCGGGTTTTCGAACGGGTGCGCGCTGTTGGCGTTGAAGAAGCCGCCACCATTGGTGCCCAGCATCTTGATCGCTTCCTGGCTCGCGACCGGGCCGAGCGCGATCGTCTGCTGCACGCCTTCGAGCGTCGTTGCATGGACCGATCCCGCCAGCGTCTGCGGCACGCCGCTCGCGATCAGGAACAGCGCGTAGATGGTGCAGATGGGAAGCAGCAGATATAGCGTGATACGCGTCGTATCGGCCCAGAAATTGCCGATCGTCCCCGTTTCGCGCCTTGCAAAACCGCGAAACAGCGCGAAGGCAATCGCGATACCGGTGGCGGCGGAGAGGAAGTTCTGGATCGTAAGCCCGAGCATCTGCGACAGGTTCGACAGCGTCGTCTCGCCCGAATACCATTGCCAGTTGGTGTTCGTCGTAAAGCTGACCGCCGTGTTGAAGGCACCGTCGGCGCCGACCGCACCGAAGCCTTGCGGATTAACGGGAAGTACCCCCTGCAATCGCAGCACCGCATAGGTGAAAAGCAGCAGCGCGAGGTTGAACAGCAGCATATGAAGCGCGTAGCGCCGCCAGCCCTGCTCTTCGGTCGGGTCGATCCCGGCCATTCGGTAGAAGCCCCGCTCGACTGGCCCCAGGATGCGGTGAAGCGGGGTGGTGCGCCCTTCGTAAAGGGCAAAGAGCCAGAGGCCCATCGGTTTGGCAAGGACGGCAAGGATCGCGACGAAGGCGAAAATGAGCATCCATCCGGACAAGGTCATGGAATTGCCTCCGGTCAGAAACGTTCGGGGCGCAGCAGCGCCACCACGAGATAGACGAACAGCGCCGCAGCGACGGCGCCGGCGAGCATCGACGAAGCGCTCATGGTCAGGCCTTGTCGCAGATGCGCGCGTAGCCGAGCGTGGCTGCGAACAGCAGCGCGGTAAGGGCGAGCCACATCAGATCGGTCATCATAGGTCTCCGGCAACGGGCGACTCCCGAGGGAGCCGGACTGAATGCGACGCCGCTACGCCCCTTCGCCGTAAAATTTCGCGGTCGAATTTCGCCGGGCGCATAAGGATTCCATAAAGATCGCCGATTGTCGCTTGGCCCTGTGTCCGCGTCCGGGGTAAGCGGGCGCATGGTATCGGCCACCAAGAGACCCTCACCCGAAGCCCTGTTGCGGCAGGCAAAGCGCGAGGCGCGCGGGCGGCTGAAGATTTTTCTCGGTGCGGCGCCGGGCGTGGGCAAAACCTATGCGATGCTCAGCGAAGGCGCCGCGTTGCGGCGCGACGGACAGGACGTCGTCGTCGCCGTGGTGGAAACGCACGGTCGGGCGGAGACCGAGGCCTTGCTCGACGGGATGGAGGTCGTGCCGCGCCGCGAAGTCGCCTATCGCGGCCACCAACTGACCGAGATGGACATCGATGCGGTGCTGCGCCGCGCCCCGGCACTCGCACTGGTGGACGAATATGCCCACACCAACATCGACGGCAGCCGGCATCCCAAACGCTGGCAGGATGTCGAGGAGCTGCTGAACGCCGGGATCGACGTCTATACGACGCTCAACGTCCAGCATGTCGAAAGCCTGAATGACGTCGTCGCAAGCTTTACCCGGGTGCGCGTTCGCGAGACGGTACCCGACAGCGTATTCGAAGGGGCCGAAATCAAGCTCGTCGACCTGCCGCCCGACGAACTGATCGACCGGCTGCGCGATGGCAAGGTCTATGTGCCGCACGAGGCGAGCCGTGCGCTTGGGCATTTCTTTTCGAAGGCGAACCTCTCGGCACTGCGCGAAATGGCGCTGCGCCGGGCTGCCCTGAGCGTCGACCGGCAAATGTTGCACGATCTCGACGCGAGCGGCGAAGCCGGCACCTTTGCCGCCGGCGAGCGGATTCTCGTCGCGATCAGCGAACAGCCAGGCAGCGATATGCTCGTGCGCACCGCGAAGCGCCTTGCCGACGGGCTGAACGCCCCATGGACGGCGGTGCATATCGAGACGGGACGAAGCGCCGCCTTCGACGACGACGCCCGGCGGCGGATAGCCGCGTCGCTCGCACTCGCCGCTACCCTCGGCGCGACGATTGCTACCGTTCCTGCGGAGAGCGTTATTGCCGGACTGCGCGGCCAGATAGAGGTGATGCGCGCGACCCAGCTCATCATCGGCAGGTCGCAGCGTAGCTGGTGGTTCGAACTGCGCCACGGTTCGGTCGTCGAGGCGCTGATCCACGACGCGGGCGATCTTGCCATCCACGTCATCCCGTCGCCCCGCGAATCTCCTGCCACGCGCCGGGGTCTCGACTGGACCCGCGGCTGGGGGCGCCCGTCGAGCTATGCGGTCGGACTGGGGCTCATCGCGCTAATGACGGGCGCCGCGCGGTTGGCCGAACCATGGATCGGGACCGGGGCCGTCGATCTGCTGTATCTCGTTCCGGTGATTGTCGCCGCGACGCTTTACGGCTTGCGTCCGGGGCTGTTCGCGAGTCTCGTGGCGGCGCTGGCGTTCAACTTCTTCTTCCTCGAACCGCGGCACACCTTCACGATCGCCGATCCGCAGAGCGTCCTCACCATGTTGATCCTTACCGGCGTCGCCGCGGTGGTGAGCAATCTTGCCGGCCGGCTGCGAACGCGCGCGCGGATCGGGGTTCGCAGCGCGCAGGAAAATGCGTCGCTTGCCGCCTTCGCGCAGATGCTTGCGCGCGCCTCCGATCGCGAAACCACCGCGGCGGTAACCTGCGAGGAAGTGGCGCGCTTGCTGGGCGTGCGCAGCATCATTCTGGCCGAGCAGGGCGGGCTGTTGCAACCGCTGATCGCCCGGCCCGTCGATGCGGCGATCTCGCCGATCGATCAGGCGGCGGCCGAATGGGCCTGGACGAGCGGCGAGCCCGCGGGGCGCGGGACAAATACGCTCGTTGCGTCCGACTGGCAGTTTCATCCGCTCAAGACCGGGCTCGGGGTTCTCGCGATCCTGGGCATCGCGAGCGAGGACGGCCGCGACCCGATCTCGCCCGACCGCGCCGCGCTGCTCGCCACGCTCGTCGGCCAGGCGGCGCTGGCGCACGAACGCTTGCATCTGGAAGACGAGATGCGCAGCCTGTCGGTCCTCGAGGAACGCGACCGCCTCCGCGCCGCGCTGCTCTCGTCGATCGGGCACGACCTGCGCACCCCGCTGACCGGCGTGACCGCCGCGATCGAGGCGCTGGCGAGCGAGCATCCCGGCGCGTCCGCGCTGCCGCTCGCGCGCGCGGAGGTATCGCGATTGCGGCGTTTTCTCGACAATCTCGTCGAGTTGGTTCGCCTCGATTCAGGCGGTCTCAGCCTGGATGTGGCGCCGGTCGATCTGACCGACGCCGTGGCGGCTGTGGTCCATGATCTGAAAGATCTGCTGCGCGGACATCATGTCGATTTCCAGGTTCCCGCGGGTCTTCCGCTTGTCCGGGTCGATGAGCGGCTGCTCCATCACATTCTGCTCAACCTGCTCGCCAATGCGATCCAGCATGGCGGCAGCGCCGGGCCCATCGCCATCGTCGGCCGCCGGACGCCCGATGCCGTAGCCCTGACCGTGCGCGACCATGGCGGCGGTCTGGAACCGGGATCGGAAGGCACGATCTTCGACACATTCGAGCAAGGGAAGGGCGGCGACCGGCACGGCGGCAGCGGGCTCGGCCTCGCGATCGTCAAGGGCTTCGCCGACGCGCTCGGTATCTCGGTTTCGGCGAGCAATCATCCGGACGGGGGCGCAGCATTTACGCTGACCTTCCCGTCCGCCTTGATCGCGACCATTTCCGATGCCGAATGATCGCAGCGAACCCAACCTTCTGGTGATTTTGACCGCGATGAGAGGCGCGTTGGAAGTGAGCCCGATTCGCAATAGAAATTCATTGGGGCGGCTCGCTTTGGCCTTCTGGAGGCATGGCTCGATGAATTGCCCGTCTCGCCTTCCTCGTCGCTACGCGCCATAGCAAGACGGATATCGAAATCGATTGGTTGATGGTTGATCCGGCATATCATGGTACCGGCATAGCGGATGCATTGATCAGTTGCGGCCTCCTGTGGATGGGACTGCCGCCGCGCCTCGGCTTTCGCGGGAACGGCGGGTCCGGATGAATTGGCGATTGCAATTGATCTTGTTTTCAAAAGGAAAATCGCGACAGTCGGGATGATTCAAGTTTCAGGGGCGGCGCTTAGATTGAACTCGAACCCGGCATCCGACTGCATCGGCGCCCACGACAATGCGTCGCGCGCCAACGTGGCCCGAATATTTGCGCTTTCGCCGCGTCAGGCCGAACTATTGTGGAGTCTCGTCGATACCGGGGCGTTGCGCGACGCGGCGGTTTCAGCCGGCATTTCCTATGTTTCGGCGCGCAACCTGCTCGCGGAGATCAAGGTCAAGCTGGGGCTGGACACGATCCCGCTGATCGTCGGACAGGTTCTTGCGATCAGCGATCATCATGCCGGAACCCCGCAGTTGCACGATCTGTTCGGGCTCAGTGATCGGCAGTTTGCAATCGCCCGTGCCGTCGCGATCCGCAAGAGCCGCGCGGAAATTGCTGGATCGCTGTACCTTTCGGAATCGGTGATCGATGCCGAGATGAAGAATATCCATCTGATCCTGGGTACCGGCAATGCGGCCGAGGTCGTCCGTATCGTTTCCGCCGCGCTTGAGCATCCTTCGGTCGATGCCGAGCCCGAGATAACGACGCTCGATGGCCATATGCTGCCCGCCGCTGCGATCGACCATGGGGGGCGCAGGATTGCCTATTCCGATTATGGCCCGGCGGGAGGCAAGCCGGTGTTGATCCTGCACAGCACGATAACCGCGCGCGCGCCGCCGACACGGCTGGTGCGGGTGCTGGCGGCGCGCGGCTTCCGCGTATTGGCCATCGACCGGCCGGGGTTCGGGGGTACCGATCCGGCGGCCGACTGGTCGTCGCTCTATCGCCCCGCGTCGGACGATGTCGCCGCGGTCTGCGCCGCGCTGGGCATCGCGCATATTGATCTTGTCGCTCGGGGGAGCGGTCAGGCGGCGGTCTGCCTCGCGCACCATCACCCCGATCTGGTGGCGCGCGCCGTCCTCGTCAATCCGACCCCCGCGATCGATCACACGCCGCACGACCGCGGGCCGCTCGGCATCGTCAAGCGGCGCTTTGCGGCGAATCCGGGGGTGATCGAACTGATGATCCGCACGCTCGCCCGTTTCGCCACCGCAACGCGCATGCGCGACGGCATGATCCGCTCCTATCGCGACAGCCCGCCCGATCTCGCGCTGGCCGAAGGCGATCCGCAGTTCGTGGCGGATTATCTGCGCGCGACGCGCGATTTCGCGCGCGGGCAAATTCGGGGCTATGTCGAGGAACAGCGCGCCTGGGCGACCGGTTTCGACGTCGAACCGCTGCCCGGGAAGGCGCAGTGGCGCATCGTGCAGGGCGCTCATTATATCTTGCATGCACCCGACGCCGCGATCGCCTATTGGCAACCGCGACTGCCCGACACGCCGGTCAGGCGGATCGCCGATGCCGGCCAGATGCTCGCCTATTCGCACCCCGAAATTGTCGCCGAAGCACTTGCCGAGGCGTGATTTTTTGAAAGAACCATACATTCCGGGATGGACGCCGCCGCCGCCGCGCTTTTAGGTGGAAGTCCCGCACGGCGGACTTCGACGGTCGGCGCGCAGGGCAATGATATCCGTATAAGGCAGGGGTCGGTTTTGAGCATGGGTTGCGCGCAGCGCGGCCAACTCGGGGTGATGAGGGCAGGGCATGGGGCAGCGTATCCCGCCGGATTGGGACGATATATTTCTTGAAGCAGCACTGGAACCCGCCAATTGGCTGGGGGCGCTCGACCGCATGGCGAGCCATACCGGATCCAGCCACGGACAGTTGATCGGCGTCGGCGGCGCTCGCGAGCGGCCCTTCAATATCGTTACCAATTTCGGCCCCGACATGATCGCGAAGGCGCAGAGCAACGATTGGTACGGAGAGACGACGAATTTCCGCATCGCCGTGTCGAACCAGCATGTCGCCAAAGGCCATTATGATCCGATCCTGCACGAAGCGCATTATGATGCTGCGATCGAGACGCTCGAATCGCGCGACTATGTCGACTGGTGCGAAGAGATCGGCATTCCCTTCGGCTGCCAGACCAATCTCGTCATCGACAACTTCGGCATTGTCGGGCTGGCGACGCTCCGCAATCGGGGCGATGGCCGCACCACCGACGATCAGCGCGGTACATTTGCGCAAGCGGCCGCGGCAGCCCGCCGCGCGGTGCGCTTGCAGGAAAAGCTCGAAGGCCAGCAGGCCCAACTGCTTGCCGGTGCTTTCGACGCAATTTCGGTGACCGCATTCATCCTTGATGCCCGGGGCAATTTGCTCGCGCATACGCTGGCGGCGGAGGCCTTGCTGCAAGCGGGAACGGTCCGGCAGGTCGGGTCGTCGATCGATGCCGGCGGCGCCCCGCATACGCTCCGTGCCTTGGTCCAGGCGCTGATTGCCGAAGAGGGCGCGCGGCATGGCCGCACGATGCTGGCGACCGGAGATGCGGCGCCGTCGCTGATGATCGAGGGCTTTCGCCTTCCCGAGCGCGACTGGTCGCTGGGCAAGCGACCGCACGCGATTTTGGTCGTCAACCCGCCCCGACGCGACCGCGCGGGCGTTACGCCCTTCCTCTCGACGCTCTACCGGCTCAGCCCGGCGGAGGCCGACATTGCGCTGCGCCTGTTCGAAGGAAAGACCCGCGCACAGATCAGCGACGAACGCGGCGTAACGGCTGAAACGCTGCGCGGACAGATCAAGCAAATCTATCAGAAGTGCGGTGTCGATGGGGAGGCGGCACTGATGCGTTTGCTTGCACCGATTTTTGCATAGGCCCCCCCGCGCGGGGGGTGACGCCAGGGTGCCGGCTAAATTACGGCACCCAATCAGGGACTAAGGGGTCGTTCGCCGGGTGCCGATTGCTGCGACGCAATCCGCCCCCGCGGGAACGGGCACCGGTAACCGGCCACTCGATGCGACCCCGAGTGGCCGGTTGCTCCCAAGGACAGGGGATCGTGACGGACATTGCGGACAAGGTCATCCGGGGCGCGAGGCGCCTTTCGGAAACCCTGCCGCTCGGGCTTGAAACTGAAGGGGTTTTCACATCATGTCGACCATTGCCAAATCGCGTCTGCTGACGACCAGCGCGATCGCCGGAATTTCGATCCTGCAACTGGGCGCTGCCGCCCATGCGCAGGAACAGACCCCCGCTTTCGGCGTGCATGTGGACCAACCCGGGACGGTCGAGATCAATGTCGGCGAGGACGAGGAAATCGTCGGTGACGACATCGGTATCTACGCGGATAATGGCACGGTCATCGTCGACAATGCCGGGACGATCCGCGGCAACGGCTTTTCGCCTGCGGGGCTGGACAGCCGGCCAGCCGGTGGCATCGTCATCGCGCAGCCGGGGGCGTCGATCACCAACAGCGGGACGATCAGCGGTGCGGCAAACGGGATCGCCACATCCTATTTCTTCAGCGAGGATGAAAATGGCGACAATCTGCCGCCGGCGGCGCTCGCCGCCGACACGGTCGTCGTCAACAGCGGTCTGATCAGCGGGGAAGGCGGAGCGGGCGTATCGCTCGTCGGCGGCGGCAGCGTCACCAACGATGGCACCATCCGCGGCGCCAATGGCGCGCCGGGCAGCGGGATCAACGGCATCGGCGTCGCGATCGCCGAATTTCCCGACCGGATCGCCGAGGGGGTTGCGGGCATCGGATCGATCGTCAACAGCGAAGACGGGCTGATCGAAGGCCAGGCTATCGGCGCCGTCTTGCAAGGCGGTGGCACGATCGAGAACCAGGGCACGATCCGTGCCTATGGACAGTTCAATCCGGCGACGCCGGCAGCGCAGACGCCTATCGGCGTTGTCATGACTGCCACGCCCGACCAGCAGGGACGGAGCGCGACGCTGACCAACGACGGGCTCGTCCAGGGGTTCATCGGCGTGGTCGCAACCGGGTCGCTGGAGACGGTGACGATCGACAATGAAGGTGCGATCATCGGGCAGGGGGTCGGTATCACCGGTCAATCGACCGGCGACCTGATCGTCAACAATGGTGAAGACGCACAGATCGTGGCGAGCGGCAATGCGATCGCGGCCAATACGAGCACGCTCACCGTCGACAATGCCGGGCTGATCCAGAGCCAGGGTCAGGTCGGCATCAACATCGCCTCGGCGAATGCGGTCATCGTCAACAGCGGCGGGATCGTCGGCGGCACCAACGCGATCACGACCGCCGCGCTGCAGACCGCGCCGAATGTCTTCGTCAATACGGCCGTCAACGCCAGCGTCGCCAACAGCGGCTATATCACGGCGCAGAACGGCACGGGCGTCAGGTTCCAGGGCGGCGGATCGGTCGCTAACAGCGGGTCGATCAGCGGCACCGTCGACGGCGTCTATATCGCGATGCTTCCCGATCAGGATGCCGAAGGCTTTTCGGCGACGGTTGCCAACGAAGCCGACGGCGAAGTGTCGGGGGGACGGTTCGGCGTCAACCTGATGGCTGGCGGTTCGGTCGAGAATGACGGCAGCATCAGCGGCGGCTTTACCGGCGTCGTCGTCCAGAATGCGCTCGGCCTTGCCGATGTCGCGGGCAGTGTGACGAACAGTGGTTCGATCACCGGCACCAACGCTTTCGGGGTCGCCTTCGATGGGCTGGCCAGCGCGACGCTGACGAACAGCGGCACGATCACCGGCGGCGGCAACGATGGCGTCAACGTCAGCTATATGGCCGGTGGCCATACGATGATCGATAATCAGGACGGCGCGACGATCACCGGCGCGGCTTCGGGCATCCGCATCGACGATGGTACGGCAGAGATCGTCAACGCGGGCACGATCCGGGGCAACGGCAGCAGCACCGACCTCTATTTCTATCCCGACGCGGGCATCACCGTTACCGGCGGGGTAGCGACCATCACCAACAGCGGTACCATTTCGGGCAATCGTCTGGGCATCACCACCGCGCCCTATATGGATCCCTTTACGGGCGAATATAGCGGCGTCGCGGTCGGCGCGGCGGTCTTCAACAGCGGTACGATCATCGGCGACAATGACGATGGCGTCCGCCTAGTCGGCGGCGGCAGTGTGACCAACAGCGGTACGATCGAAGGTCGCACCGAAGCCTTTGCCGACGGCATTTCGATGTTCGCCTATACCGATCAGGCGAACGAGGATTATGCGGCTAGCGTGACCAATCAGGACGGTGGCTCGATCGCCGGGCAGCGCTTCGGCATCATCCTGTCGGGCGGCGGTTCGGTCGATAACGCGGGCGAGATCGTCGGCGTCGTCGGCGGCATGTTCATCCAAGGGACCGCACTCAACAGCGCGCCGGGCGAGGATCGCAGCGGGCTGACGGCCAGCGTCGTCAACAGCGGCCTGATCCACGGCACGGGCGACCTGGGCGGCAGCGGCGGCGACGGTTATGGCGTGGGCTTTGGCAGCGACATGTCGAGCGCCACGCTCGAAAACAGCGGCACGATCCTCAGCGACTTCGGTGCCGCGGTTTCGCAAGGATCGCGTGCCGACGCCATCGTTACCAATCTGGAAGGCGGAACGATCGAGGGCGCGACGTCGGGCATCTATTCCTTTGCGACCGGGACGCTCGCGGTGGACAATGCCGGGACGATCCGCGGCAACGGCAGCTACGACGGCTTCGCCGCTGCGCCCGACGCCGGGATCACGATTACGACCGCAACGTCGAGCGTGACGAACAGCGGCACCATCTCGGGCGCGGGCGCAGGGATCACCACCGCCTATCAATTCGATGACGATATCGGCGACCTGGTCGGCATCGCGATCGGAACCACGGTCGAGAACAGCGGCACGATCAGCGGCGAATCGAACGATGGCGTCCGCCTGATCGGCGGCGGCACCGTAACCAACAGCGGTACCATTACCGGTGCGGGGGCTTCCTTTGCCGATGGCGTGTCGATGTACGCCTATGACGGACAGGATGGCGAGAGCTTTGCGGCCAATGTCGTCAACAGCGCGAGCGGAACGATCGGTGGCGACCGGTTCGGCATCATCCTGTCGGGCGGCGGCACCGTCGACAATGCGGGCACGATCACCGGCACGACCGGCGGCGTCCTCATTCAGAGCGACCTTGCCGATACGCCCGGCTTGCTCGGCAATTTCATCAACAGCGGGACGATCACCAGCTCCGATGGCGCGGCGATCATCGCTCATGTCCAGTCGAACGTCACCAATGCGGGCACGCTGAGTGGAGGGAATGGGGTCGCAATCCAGCTCGATGCGTATGACGATGTGGTGACGCTGAAGACCGGGAGCGCCGTCGATGGCCTGATCGACGCCGGGGCGGGCGAAGACAGTCTGGTGCTCGATGGCGATGTCCTTGAACTGACTGAGGCGCAGCAACTGACTTCGGTATCGGGTTTCGAAGCGCTGACGGTCGCGGCGGGCTATTGGTCGACCAGCGGCATGGTCGGCGAATTCGGCAACGTCGTGATCGATGAAGGCGCTGCGCTGCAGGTCAATGAAGTGATCGGCGAGGATGGCGCGGAATCGCCCATCCTGACCCCGGCGGTGACGACCAACGGCTTGCTCGTGCTCAACTTCGGCGACGATGAGACCGTCTCGAACCTAGACGAACTGACGATCAGCGGCAGCGGCAAGCTGCAGTTGATCGGCGATGCGGTCTTCACTGTCGATACCGATACGGTGGCGCACACCGGCGGGACGATCGTGTCGAACGGCGGCCTTGTCCTCACCGGCCTGCTTCAGGGCGATGTGAAGACCGAGGGCGACGGCTATTTCGAACTCGGCGCCGGCGGCACCGAAGGCAGCTTCGCGGGCGACATCGTCAACGACGGGCGTTTCGTTTTCAACCGTTCGGACGATTACGACTTCCTGGGCGCCTTTTCGGGTAGCGGCACGCTCGACAAGCTTGGTGACGGCACGCTGACCTTCATGGGTGACTATGGCTTCCAGGGCGTGACCAACATCTTTGGTGGCGCCGTGCGGATCGGCGGGACGATCGACCCCGGTACCGACTTCAATCTGGGTGAAGGCGGGTCGCTCGACATCACCGGAAAGGACCAGACGATCGGCGGCCTTGCTGGCGAGAGCGGCGCCAAGGTCGTACTCGGCGACAATCAACTGACCGTCGATCAGGACGACAATAGCGAATTTGCCGGCACCATTTCGGGAAGCGGCGGCTTCGTCAAATCGGGCGACGGCACGCTCAACCTGTCGGGCGCCAGCGATTATACCGGCCCGACGACCGTCGATGGCGGCAAGCTTGCCGTCAACGGTTCGATCGTGTCCGACGTCACCGTCAATGCCGGCGGCGCGCTGGGCGGCAACGGCAGCGTCGGCACGACGACGATCAATGGCGACGGCAAGTTGACGCCGGGCAACTCGATCGGGCGCCTTACCGTCAACGGCGATCTCAATTTCGCGGCCGGTTCGGTCTATGAGGTGGAGGTCAATGCCGCGGGTGCCGGTGACCGCGTCGATGCAACGGGCCTCGTTACCATCGACAGCGATGCGAGCGTCGCGGTGCTGGCGGAGGACGGCGACTATAACGGCCGCACCGATTATGTGATCCTGACGGGTGCGGGCGGGATCGACGGCACCTTCGGTTCGGTGACCAGCGACTTGGCCTTCCTCGACCCGCTGCTGCGTTACGGCGCCAATTCGGTGACGCTGTCGCTCTATCGCAACGACGTCGATTTCGCCGACGTGGCGATCGGATTCAACCAGGCCAGCGTTGCTGCGGCGGTCCAGTCGCGCGGCATCGACGATCCGCTGTTCGAAGCGGTGGTCAACCAGAATGCCGCCGGCGCGCAGGCAGCCTTTGGCGACCTGTCGGGCGAAATTCTTGCCAGCACGCTCAGCGGCCTCACCGACGATAGCCGGCACCTGCGCAACGCGTTGTACAGCATGTCGGCTCCGGCCGAAGCGGGCCTCTTCCTCTGGGGTTCGGCCTTCGGCGGCTGGGGCGACTTTGATGCCAAGGGTGGACGCTTTGGCATGGATACCGACCACAAGGGCTTCGTCACCGGCATCGGCTATGGCGGCAACGGCTTCGCGGCGGCAATCTCGGCAGGGATCGGCGACAGCGATTTCCGTATCGGCGGCCGCAACGACCATGCACAGGCGGACAGCAAATATCTGGCCGCGCATGTCAGCTATGGCACGGGTGAGGGCGTTCGCGCCGCCGCCGGCCTTGCCTATGGTTGGCACGATATCGACACCAGCCGTTCGGTCAGCGTCGCGACGCTGGCGCAGACGCTGACGTCGAAGCGCGATGCGGACACGATGCAGCTCTTCGGCGAACTTGGTTATGACGTGCGGACGGGCAACCTTGCACTGACGCCCTTCTTCCGTCTTGCCCATGTCCGCACCAAGAGCGATGCCTTTGCCGAAGCCGGCGGTAATGCGGCGCTTTCGATCGCGGCGGCGAAGCAGGAAACGACCTTCTTCAGCCTGGGCGGCCGCGCACGGTTCAACATCGGTGAGGGCTTCCAGCCCTATGTGTCCGCCGCGTGGAACCGGGCTTCGGGCGACCGCGGTGCGCCGGTGTCCGCGGCCTTCACCACTGGGGGCGGAAGCTTCGACCTGATCGGCACGCCGATCCCGAAGAATTCGGCCGAGATCGAAGCGGGCTTCGATTATAGCGCGGGCAATTTCCGGATCGGCGCCGCCTATAGCGGTACGCTGGCCGGCGATCGCAACACCCATGGCGCACGCGTGACCGCGCGGATTGCCTTCTGATCATTCTACCCCGATCAAAGGCAACATGCGGCTGGGGCCGGAGCAGGGTCAAAATGCTCCGGCCCCTTCGCCGTTTCGGCACGGCGCGGGGTGCGTTCCGAACCTGGGGTCAGGCCCCTAGCGCAGCGCTTCGGCGGCGAGCGCGCGGCAGTTGACCGTTCCCGGCTTGGGAAGCGGCGCATCGCGCTGCGGATACTTGCGCAGACCGAGCGCCGCGCCGATCGACCGTGTCACCGCCCCGAACACCCCACCGCCCGATTTCTTGCCGGGCGGCGCGAAATCGATGGTGGGCTGCGACAGCGTTCCCTCGATCTTCACCGGATCGACGAGCTTGAAATCGGGCTTTTCGCTTCCCGCGCCATTCATGGCCAGCGCGATGCGTTCGCCATCGAGATTTATCTGGCCGCGACCGCGCGCCCGGGCGATGGCGGTGTCGATGACCAGCGGGGCGGGCGTCAGCAGCCCGTCCTTGGCCGAGAAGGCGAGGATCGCGCACCGGATCGGCGTCATAGCCTCGTCGTCCCCCAGTTTCTGTCCGATCGCTCCGCCAAGATCCTGCGCCATGACATAAGCCGCAGCGCGGTTCATCGCGCCGCCGCTCGCGACGAAGGCGATCTTCCCGTTTCCTGAAGCGAAAGCCTGGCGGACGGTGTCGCCGCGTCCCGAAATCCGAACCAGCCCGCGCACGGGACCGCGGATCATGTCGGGCTGGCCGATGAAATCGTCGAAGCTTGCTCCCTCGACACGCAATTCGGTGGTCAAAAGGGGAATCTTGCCGCGCGAATCGACCCTGACCCGGCCGGTCATGGTGCCGCGCCCGAGCTGTGCGACGGCCTTGTCGAGCGTCAGTATCCGGTGGTCGAGCGACAGCTGACCCTTAAGGCTTTTGAACACCGACCCGCCCTTTACGAGCAGTTGATGGATCGTGATGCGAATGACGCCGTCGGTGGGCCCCATTTTCGCTAGATTGATCCGCGTGTCTGGAAAGATGCGCGGGCCGATGCGCGCTTCCTGCGCGCGTGCGGCCGCAAGTCCGGCGTCGTCGGCCAGATCGTCGAAGTCCAGCCGGGGCGCATCGATGCTGGCGTCGATTCTGGTGCGACCGTGACGCTTCAGTATCTTCGCGGTGGCGGCAATCGTCGAACGACCGATGCGCCCGTCGAGCTTGTCGATAAACCAGTCGCTCCCGTCGCGGCGCACCGTGCCGACAAGGTCGATCGCCTGGGTACCGAACAGCCCCGCCTCGATGATATAGTCGAGTTGCTTGAGGCTGGTACCGCGCGCCGCCATCCGCATGGTCATATGCCCGGTGTCCAGGGGGGCGGCCATCGTGCCCGAGGCGCGTAGCCGGAGCAGGTCTGACGTCAATTCGGCGGAAAAGGGCCAGCGGCCATTGGCGTCTTGGATCCAACGCGCCGCCGCGCCAAGCTTCGCGGCGGCGCCGTTGAATTGCCCTTCGGCGGCAATCGCGAGGCCCCTGGCGTCCTTGGCTTCGATCGTTCCGGCGATGTCGAGGTGGCGCTTGGCATCCTTCAGCGTAAAGCGGCCATCATTTATCCGAACGGTGCCGATGGCAGGCGGCGGCGAACTGTCCGAACCGCCGGGCCGACGGCCACCCCAATTGCTCCGTCCGTCGGCATCACGGACCAGCGCCAGAGACAGCCCGTCGATATCGATCGAGCGCGGCGCGATCGTGCCGGTCAAAAGTTTCAGGATGGGCAGGCGGATGCGCAGACGTCTTATCGTCGCCATGTCGCCGTGTCCCGCCCAGGCGGGCTGCCCGATGCGCACGCCGCGGGCTTCTATCTCGGGCGAGAAAGAGAAAACATCCCTTCTCTCCAGCGCCCCGATATGAACGGGCGCGCCGAATTTTTCGTTCAGGCGCGCCTCGGCCGTCCCGCGCAGCATTCCCACCGGAAAGGTCGCGAGCAGCAGCGCGGCGACAAGAACCACGCCTGCGACGACGACAAGGGCCATGCGCGCTCTGCGCGACAGGCGCGGCAGGGCGGGGCGGTTCACGCGGTTCGCTCGCAAGCGCGGACGATGTGGGACGATATCGAAAACATGCGTCTTCGATATGCGGGAGCGCGCGCAAGGTTCCTTGCACGCCATTTGGAGGGCGTTGGCGGGCGCCGGCGCTATCCCCCACGCGCCGCGGTGAGGCGAGGCGCGTGGGAGAGGTGCGACTATTGCTTGTGCGCGGCGATGTAGCGCTCGACCTGTTCTTCCAGGATGTCGAGCGGCAGCGCGCCTTCGCTCAGAACGGCCTCGTGAAAGTCGCGAATGTCGAAACGCGGGCCGAGTTCGGTTTCGGCGCGTTTGCGGAGTTCGGCGATCTTGAGCTGGCCGACCATGTAGCTCGTCGCCTGGCCCGGCCAGTTGAAATAGCGATCGACTTCGCGCGCAATGTCGGTGTCCGATACCGAGCTGTTGGCCTTGAAATAGGCGATGGCCTGTTCGCGCGTCCAGCGCTTCGAATGGATGCCGGTGTCCAGAACCAGCCGGATCGCGCGCCACACCTGAAGCGACAACATGCCGAAGCGGTCATAAGGCGTCTTGTAAACGCCCATCTCGTCTGCAAGCCGCTCCGAATAGAGGCCCCAGCCTTCCATATAGGCGCCATAGCCGCCGAATTTCCGGAATTTGGGTATGCCGGTCAGTTCCTGCTGGCGCGCGATCTGGAAATGATGGCCGGGCGCCCCTTCATGTGCGGCAATCCCGGCGACTTGCACCTTCTGCGTCTGGTTCATGTCGACAAGATTGACATAATAGATGCCCGGCCGCGCCCCGTCCGCCGATGGCGGGTTGTAGAAGGCCGTCGACGCCGTGCCCTCACGCCATTTTTCGACCGCCCGCACTTCGAGCGGCGCCTTGGGCAGGACCCGGAAATAGCGCGGGGCAGCCTCCATTACCGAGGCGATGACGGCGCGCGCATCGGCCAGATAGGTTTCGCGGCCCGCATCGGTATTCGGATATTTGAACTTGGGGTCGGTGCGGATGCTGTCGAAAAATTCGGCGAGCGTGCCTTTGAAGCCGACCTCGCGCATCACGGCTTCCATCTCTTTGTGAATAGCCGCGACTTGTGCGAGGCCAAGCGCGTGAATCTCGTCCGCGGTAAGATTTGTCGTCGTCGAACTCTTGAGGCGGTCCGCATAATAGGCCGCGCCGTCAGGAAGGTGCCAGGCACCGAAATTGCCTGTCGATTTGGGTTCGATCTCGTCGATCGCGGCGATCAATGTCTCATAGCCATGTTTGAAGGGGCCGGTGAGGGCCGCGCTGGCATCCGCGAGCAGCTTTTCCTTCGTCGCCTCCGGCGCATCGAGCGCGCTGACCTTTTTGCGGAAGTCGGCCATGAGCGTCGAATCGCCGCCGCCGTCGAACGGGGCACCGGCAAGGATTTTGAGCGCATCAGCGCGGGCGGGAGCGAAATTGACCTTGTTGGGGATGATCCCCGCCGCCGCCTGGTCGCGCATTCGCGCCGCGACTTCGCGCATGACGCGGTCGGTATCGCGCAGCCGTGCGATATAGGCTTCGGCGTCGGCCACGCTGTCGATCTTGTGATTGTTGATCAGCAGAACGGGGATGTCGCCGGCGGGGCTACCATTGGTCGACACGGGAAAACGCAGTTTGCGGAAGCGAAGCGATTCGCGGCCGCGCTCGACTTCATATTCGAACAGTCGATAGCTCACCCGCGCGCTTTCGCCGAGCTGGTCGGGCTTGAAGCGGGCGTGCATGGCCTTGAGCTGCGTTTCGGCCAGCGCCTGCTCCCGCAACGCCGCCGCATCGCTATAGTCATCGAGCCGGTCGTAGCTGGTTTTCAGCCCAAGCTGCGTTTGCGATTCCGGGCTGAGCGCCAAGCGCGCGTCGAAAGCCTGATCGAGAAATTGCAACAGCGCGGCATCCTGCGCTTGGGTCTGTGACGCGGTTTGGGCAAATGCCGGGGCGTTGGCGGCGAGCGGGACGACGGGCAGCAACATCAGGGCAACGGCAAGGCGCATCATATTCTCCTGTTGAATGAGGGGCCTTGTTGCCCAAGGTTAGAGAAGGCGCAATTATATTTCCGTTGGTGGTAAAGCGGTGCGGGTGCGGGCGTTCAAAAAGACCGGTGGAAGCTGAACAGGTCGGCGTCGGGATCGCGATCGCCGCAAATGGCGCTGCGCAGGATCTGCGCCGCCATCATCGAGAAAGTGATCCCGTTGCCGCCATAACCCATCGCCGCATAGCAATTGGGCATGCGCGGTATGCGTCCCACCGTCGGAATACCGAGCGGGCAGTTGCCGAAGCTTCCGGCCCAGGCATAAGCGGGCGTGGGGTCTATCGCGGGAAGCAGCGCCCCTAGCTTGCGGGCGAGCGTTTTCGCCTTGTCCGCAATCTTCGCGTCGCGCGCCGGCGCATCCGAAATATCCTCGTCTTCCCCGCCGCAGATGACGCAGCCGTCAGGGGTCGTGCGAATGTAGAGATAGGGGTCGGACGCCTCCCATATCATGGCCGCGTCGCGCCAGATCCGCTGCGGTTGCGGACGCGTTGCGATCGACCAGGTCGACATAATGTAATTTCCCTTTTTCGGGATGCCTTTCAGCATCTCGTAGCCCGTCGCGAAAATGGCGTGCGCCGCGGTGATCGTGGCCCCGCCGTCGATCTGCAGTCGGACGCCGCTGTCGTCGCTATCCACGCCGATCACCTCGGCAGGCGCGTAGAGGCGCATCCCGTGCTGTTGTGCGACTTGCAGATAGGCCGCCGCCAGGCGCCGCGGATCGGCCGAATAATTGCCGTAGCCGACGATCGCGTGGCGCCTGCTGATCCCGTAGCGTCGCTCGACCTCAGCGGGGCCGATATATTCGACCTCGAAACCCGCTTTGCGCCGGACATTCGCTTCGACGGCGAGCGCGGCCGGGTCGAGAATATTGCCGTCGAGATACAGCGTCGAGCGCGTGGCAGCGCCGACATCGAGGCCGAGGCGTTCGGTTCGTTCGCGCAAGGCGTCGACCGCCAGCCGCGAGCGGCGCCAGATCCGCGTTGCGCGTTCCGTGCCGATCCGCCCGGCCATTTGCGAGAGGGGGAGGTCGATCTCATATTGCAGCATCGCGGTCGACGCGGCGGTCGATCCTGCGGCGGGGCCGCGACGATCCACGACCACCACGTCGAGCCCGGCGTCGCTGAGCGTCTCTGCAATCAGCGCGCCCGATATACCGGCGCCGACGATCACCACGTCGCAGCGCAGCGATCGCGCGAGCCCTTTGATTGCGAGCGGGAGACGACGGCGGCGGAGCCAGATCGGGCGCCCCGTTCGCAGATCGCGATGCTGGGTGACCGAAGGCTCGGACACGCGGGTCACTGCACCATCGTCCCGAGCGGAGGGGCCTTCATAGGAAAGGCGACTGTCGAACGGCGGTTGATCAAGAGTCCGACCAAGGGAAGCGAGGGGTGCATAACCGTCGCATACTCGCGGCGTCGCGCGCTGGTTCCCGCGGGCGGGGCAATAGCGCGCAGCTGCGGCGAGCGCTTTGCGATATGGTTTTGCGGTAAAATTGGTCGGGACGAGAGGATTCGAACCTCCGACCCCCACACCCCCAGTGTGATGCGCTACCAGGCTGCGCTACGTCCCGACCGGCCCTTTCGGGCAGGCGAGGCCCCTAGCGCGGCTTTGCTGGCGATGCAAGCGGTGATGGCCATTTGGCGGTGTTTCTTTCGGCGGGCTTGATCGCGCCGTCGTCGACCCCATCTGGCGGGGGCTTGCCGTGGGGGAGGGGCGCAGCGACGGTTGCGCGGGACGCCCCTGCGTGATAGGCGCCGCGCTTATTTTTGCGTGGTCCTTCCATGGGGAAAGGCCGCGCCACGGTAACGGAAAGTCTTTCATTCATGTCGACCCAATTGCTTCTGACCCAGGCGGCCGGATCGGGGGGCGGGGCAGCCGGCTTCATCATGCTGGTGCCCTATCTGCTGATCTTCGTCGTATTCTGGTTCTTCCTCATCCGCCCGCAACAGGTGCGCATGAAGGAGCATCGCGCCAAGATCGCATCGGTGAAGCCGCGCGATCAGGTGGTCACCGGCGGCGGGATCGTCGGCAAGGTGACGCGCGTCGACGATGACTTCGCCGATGTCGAAATCGCCCAGGGCGTGAAGATCAAGATCGTGAAGTCGACGATCTCCGACGTCCTCCAGCCGGGCGCCAAGCCCGCCAACGACTGACGCGCCGGCGTCGGGGAACCGGCGCCGCCCAGACCATCGGAACCCCGTCATGCTCGATTTCCCGCGCTGGAAAGTCATTGGCATCAGCGTCATCCTGGCGCTTGGTGTCATCTTTTCCATTCCCAGCTTCCTTCCCCAAAAGCAGTTCGAAAGCCTGCCGTCCTTCGCGCAGATGAAGGTCAATCTGGGCCTCGACCTTGCCGGGGGCAGCCACTTGCTGCTCGAGGCCGATCTTGGCGACCTCCAGAAGACGCAGCTTGCCAATATGGAAAAGACCGTGCGCACCGCGATGCGCGGCGAGCGCGGACCCGATGACGATATCGCAATCGGCGAATTGTCGACCGCGGGCGGCAAGATCAGCTTTCTGGTCCGCGATCAGGCGCAGCTCGACGAAGCGCGCGAGCGGCTTTTCCGCGAGACGCAGGGTGCGGGGCTGACCGGCCAGCGCGACTGGACGATCGATGTCGTCGATACGACGCGCATCGTGATGACGCCGACCAAGGCGGGGCAGGCGCAGGCGATCAGCCGTGCGATGGATACCGCCCGCGACATCATCGACAAGCGCGTCAACGCACTCGGCACGCGCGAGCCGACGATCATCCGTCAGGGCGACGACCGCATCGTCGTGCAGGTGCCGGGGCTTCAAGACCCGCAGCAATTGAAGGATTTGATCGGCAAGACCGCGCGGCTCGAATTCCGCATGGTCGATACCAATGCCGATCCCAACGAAGTCGCCGCGGGCCGCGTCCCGGTCGGCAGCGAGGTCGTTCCCTATTCGCCTGACGCCGGCAATGGTGTGCCGTTCGAAGTGTTGCGCCGCCAGGTCATGATCAGCGGCGACCAGCTTATCGACGCCAAACAGAGCTATGATCCGCAGAGCGGCCTGCCGGTCGTCACCATCCGCTTCGATTCGGGCGGGTCGGCGACCTTTGCCAAGGTGACGGCGCAGAATGTCGGCAAGCGCTTTGCCATGGTACTCGACGGCCGGGTGCTGTCGGCGCCGTCGATCAACGAGCCGATCCTGGGCGGTAGCGCGCAGATTTCGGGCAATTTCACCGTCGCAAGCGCAAATGCGCTGGCGATTTCGCTGCGATCGGGCGCGCTGCCCGTCAAGATGGCGGTCGTCGAAGAGCGGACGGTGACGCCCGAGCTCGGCGCCGATTCGATCCGCAAGGGCGCGATCGCCGGGATCATCGCGACGGTCGCGGTGCTGGCGTTCATGATCGTCGTCTATGGCCGCTTCGGCATCTACGCGAACGTCGCGCTCTTCTTTAACATCTTCCTGATCGTTGCGATCATGGCCGCCTTCAACGCGACGCTGACGTTGCCCGGTATCGCGGGTTTCGTGCTCACGATCGGCGCCGCGGTCGACGCCAACGTGCTGATCAACGAACGTATACGCGAAGAGTTGAAACGCGGGCGACGCGTCTTTCAGGCGGTCGAGCTGGGCTACAAGGAAGCCAGCCGCGCGATTTTCGACGCCAATATCACCAACGTCATTGCCGCCGCGCTGATGTTCTGGTTCGGCACCGGGCCGATCAAGGGCTTCGCGGTCGTGCTGACCATCGGCATCGTGACCAGCGTCTTCACCGCGGTTACCGTGACCCGCATGTTCGCCGCGCACTGGCTGCACAAGACGCGTCCGGCGTCGCTGAATATTTGATAGAGGGACCGAACCCATGCGTCTGCTGAAACTCGTCCCCGAAGACACAAACATCCATTTCCTCAAGTGGCGCAACATCGCCATGGGGATCAGCTTTCTGATGATCGTCGCGTCGATCGTGCTGGTCGCGGTGCGCGGGCTGAACCTTGGCGTCGACTTCGTCGGCGGCCAGTCGGTGCGCGTCGAATTTTCGGGCACCATGCCCAAGATCGACGAGATCCGCGAAAAGGTCGACAATATCGGCCTCGGCGAAGCGACGATCCAGCAATTCGGATCCGATCAGGCGGTGTCGATCCGTACCGCGCTGCCCGAAGGCGACAAGGCGGCCGCCGACCGGGCGGGCAAGCAGCTTGTCGACGGCATCCACAAGTCCTTCCCGACCGCCAAGACCGGATCGGTCGAAACCGTGTCGGGCAAGGTTTCGGGCGAGCTGCTGCGCACCGGTGCACTCAGCCTCGCGCTCGCGATGATCGCGATTTCGATCTACATCTGGATCCGCTTCGAATGGCAGTTCGGGGTCGGGGCGCTGTTCGCGCTGTTCCACGACGTCATGCTGACCTTCGGTTTCTTCGCGCTGACGCAGATGCAGTTCGACCTTAACATCGTGGCCGCGCTGCTGACGATCATCGGCTATTCGCTGAACGATACGATCGTGGTCTATGACCGCATCCGCGAAAATCTGAAGAAATATCGCAAGATGGAGATCATCCCGCTGCTCGACCTCAGCATCAACGAGACGCTGGCGCGCACGGTGATGACCAGCTTCACGATGCTGATCGCGCTCGCGGTGCTGCTGTGGGTCGGGCCGGACGTGATCTTCGGCTTTACCGCTGCAATGCTGCTCGGCATTTTCGTCGGCACCTATTCGTCGATCTATATGTCGGCGCCGATCCTGGTGTGGCTGAAGGTCGGTCCCGACAGTTTCGTGCCGCGGACCAGCGCCGCGACGCAGGGCGCCGAGCGCGTGACCAGCAAAGAGGACGACGACGGCGCTGTCGTCTGATCGCTCAGCAGCCCGCGCAGCGACGGAGATGTTCCGCCAGCTCGCGGCCGTTGCGGTCCCAGTCGAAGCGGCCGGCAAGGCTCGCCGCGACCGCATCCGGCGCAGCGGGCGCCGCCAATAGCGCGCGCACCGCATTGGCGATCGCCGCTGGTGTGCGCTCGACGATCCGTCCTGCCGCCGGCGACGTCACCAGTTCGGCCGCGCCGCCGGCATCGCTGATGACGATCGGGGTGCCGCAGGCAAGCGCCTCGACCCACGCATTCGCGAGCCCCTCGCTGACCGACGGCATCACCACGGCATCGACCGCGCGGTAGAGCTGCGGCAAGTCGGCATTGGCGACCGGACCCATCAGGTGAACCCGGTCGGCGACGCCGAGCCGCTGTGCCAGTGCGCGATAACGCGCTTCCTCCTCGCCAGCGCCCGCCAGCCAATAATGGACGCCCGGCAGGGCAGGCAGCGCTTCGATGACGAGCGCCTGGCCCTTGCGGGGGATCAGCGCGCCGACGGTCGCGATCGCGGGCGCGTCCCCCATGCCGAGCGCCGCGCGCGCCGCGGTGCGGTCGCCGGGATGAAAGCGCATGGTGTCGATGCCCGTATAGTGGACCATCGTCTTGCCCGCATCGATGCCGATCGCCGCCATGTCGCCGCGCATCGCCTCCGACACGGCGAGCAATCCGGCGGCGCGCTCGGCGGCGGCGAGCAGTTGCGGGCGAGTCGCCGGATCGTGGCCGAAATGGCTGATGTCGGCGCCGCGCGCCTTGATCGAAAAGGGAAGGCCGAGGGCCTCTGCGATACGCATTGCGGCGGGACCGTCGGGATAGAAGAATTGGGCATCGACGACATCGAAGTCGCCTTGCCGCGCAATCGGCAACACGGCGCGCGCGATCGCCGCCGGATTGCGCGCTACGCCGAATTTCGGAATCAGCGTGAAGCGCGGCCGATGGACGGTGAGGCCCCGCCACGCCTCGCGCCGTGGCAATCGGCGCAGCGCCCGATATCGTGGATGGAGCGAAAGCGGGAAGGGCGGAAGGCCGACGGGAGCGACGATGGTCAGCATGACGCCCGGGTGCGCGGCGAGCGCAAGCAGGCTCTTTTCGACGAAAAGGCCGAAATTGGGGCGCGCCGCATCGGGAAAGAGCGTGGCGATCGACAGGATGCGAAGGGGCTTCATTTCCGTCTCATCGCGCCATCAAAGCGTCCGGATGAGGCGGACCGCGACCGCGGCCCATGGCGGGTTGCTCACCACCTGCTGGCGCTGACCGGCTCCAAGCGGCAGCAGGTGCAGCTTTTCGCCATCGATGTTGAGCAGCCGCGCAAAGATGAAACGACCGGCGGGGCGCGGCACAAGCAGGTCGCGATTGAGTGCGCTGGTCCAGTCGCCCTCGACCTTGCGGCACCATATCTCGTCGCCCGCGCGATAGTCGCCGATCGACGAGGTGACGCGCATGGCGATCATGTCCTCGGTCGGACGCGCGGTCAGCGCCTGTTCGACGCGCGTCGGCGCATGGGCGCCATCGGCGCCGAGCAGCGCGGTAATCGCAAGCTGGGTATCCTGCGGCAGTTGGACGAGATCGGCAGCATCGACGCCGAGCGCCTTGGCGATGCGGTTCATCCAGCCGAGCGACAGATTGCGCGTTCCCGTTTCGAGGCGTCCGATCGTCTGGGCGGTCGTCGGCGGGTCGCAGCGCTGCGCAACCTCTTCGAGCGTCAGTCCCTTGGCGCGGCGCACGGCGCGGATGCTGTTGATCATGACGAACCTCCGATAACCAAATCGGTTTCTTCTTTCCTACAAAATAATCCAATGTCAAGCCGACACTCCCAGCAAGGAGAATCGCATGACGACGCGCCATTTCGTAACCCGCCTGCATCCCGACGATCGGGTTGATCCCGGCAGGGCGGGCCCGCAGGTGATGCGGCATGTCACCGTCAATGTCGCGGAAAGTCCGCTGGCATGGCTCGCGGCGCGCGGGATGGTCTCGGACGCGCAGTATCGCGCCGGCGAGCGGCTGCGGACCGATTATGAGCGGGCAGGGCTGGCGGGACGGGTGACGATGCGCTGGGATGCGGCGCCGCCGTCGAAAAGCCGCGGAGGCGCCCGCGCCGCCGACGCTTCGCTGGCGCGCATCGACGCGCATCGACGCTTCCATGCCGCGGTGGAGCATGTCGGGCCGGGACTGGCCGACATCTGCTGGCGGGTGATTTGTGCGGGCGAGGGGATCGGCGGCGCCGAAAAGGCGCTGGGATGGCCGTCGCGATCGGGCAAGCTGGTTTTGACGCTGGCGCTCGACCGGCTGGCGCGCTTCTATGGAACCGGCTGAGCGGGGCGGCGCAACTTCTCGCTGGACCCTCGCGCACCGCACCGCCTATAGGCTTCGCCGATGTTTTCGCCCGAACGGGCAGGGGAAGGACAAGAGCATGAGCGTAACGACGGTTCCATTGCGCCCGGTGAGCAAGGGCGGGCTGTGGCTGCTGTGGATCGGCCTGATCGCGCTGCTGGGCATCGGCGTCGCGTTCGCCCTGACGCACACGCCGCGGATCGGCTTCGAGGTCGTCAAGGAAGGCAGCGGGCCGAGTCCGACCAAAGCCGACATCGTCCTCATCAAATATGAAGGCAAGCTCGACGACGGCACCGTGTTCGATTCGAACGAACAGGCGCCGCTCCAGGTATCGCAGGTCGTCCCCGGCTTTGCCGATGCGCTGACCCGCATGAAGAAGGGCGGCAAGTACAAGGTCGTGATTCCGCCGGCGCTGGGTTACGGCGACCGCGCTGCCGGGCCGATCCCCGCGAACAGCACCTTGCACTTCGATATCGAACTGATCGACTTCCGCAGCGAAGCCGAAGTGCGCGCGATGCAGCAGATGATGCAGCAGCAACAGATGATGCAGGGCGCCCCACGCGGCGCACCCGGAGCGCCGGGCGCCGCGCCGCAGCCGTAATTCGGCCGTCGCCCCCGCGAAGGCGGGGGCCGCTGGCAATCTTTCACCATGCCGGTAGCGGCCCCCGCCTTCGCGGGGGCGACGGGCATTTGGCTAAGGGACCGTCGCCGTTTTCGGCTGCGTCCCCGCGTTCCGCTCGGCCTCGCGCTCCAGTGCGACCTTGATCATCGCGACGATCGGGTCGGCGAGGAACAGCCCCATGATGCCAAGCAAGGTGCCGAGCAGAATCTGCGCGCCGAGGACGAGCGCCGGGGCAAGGTCGACCGTCTGCTTCGCGACCATCGGGACGATCAGATAGCCGTCGACGGTCTGCACGAAGAAATAGATGCCGATCGCCCATAGGCCGGTGTCGGTGCCCGCCGAAAAGCCCACGAGGACGAGCAGCACGCCCGACACGATCGCACCGATGTTGGGGATGAAGGCAAGCAGGCCGGTGAGCAGCCCCATGAGTGCCGCCATCGGTATTCCCACCGCCATACAAGCAAGCCAGGTGCCGACACCCTCGACCGCCATGCCGAGCAGCCGCCCCGCCATCAGGCGGCGCAGCGTGAAGGCCATGCGCGCGGTCGTCACGTAGAAATCGTCGCGGTTCTTCATCGGCAACAGCCAGGCGATGCCGCGTTCATAGAGTCGCGGTTCGATCGCAATGAAGATGCCGAGCACGACGACCATGACGAGGCTGGTGAGCGCGCCGAGCATCGACCCGACCGCCGCGGTGACGCGCCCGACGGTGCCTGCGAGATTCTCGGTGATCGTCTTGGTGTCGATGTCGATCGTGCCCATGCCATGCTCGCTCGCCCAGTTGGCGGCGCGCTCGACCTGGCTCATGATCACCTTTTGCAGTGTCGCCGCCTGATCGGCGATCTGTGAGCCTGCGAACATCACGGTCCAGGCAAGAAAGGCGACGAGCGACAAGCAGATGATCAGCAGGCGCCAGCCGCGTCCGATCGGCAGCACGCGGCCAAGGAGGCGGGTGCCGCCATCGAGCATCGCCGCCATCACGATACCGGCAAAGATCAGCAGAATGGGCTGGATCAGGATGACGCAAACGCCGACGAGCAGCGCGACGCCGAGCCACACGCTGGCCTTGAGCAGTTCGGTGCGAACGAGCTGGCTGCGGATCTCGGTCGGGCCGGGGGCTTCGATCCGCGTTTCCTTGTCGGCCATCGCTTCGCTTCCCCGCTCTTGCGCCTCAGTTCTTGCTGGCCTGACGCTCCGGTCGCAGATTGGTTCCGGCGCGGCCGGGGCGCAGCGCCTCGAACCAGCTCAGCGGATTATACCATTCGGCGGTACCATCGGTCGAAAAGCTGATGATCTCCGCCCGGCCGGCAATCGCGTCGAAAGGTACCGGGCCGCCAAGCCCCTTGCGGTCGACCGGCACGCGGCTGTCGGCGCTGCCGTCGCGATTGTCGCCCATCAGGAACAGGTGGTCGGCGGGCACGGTGATCGGCCCGTAATCGTCGGTCAGATAGCCCGGCCCCATGTCGATCGTGTCGAAGGTCGCACCGCCGGGCAGCGTCTCGCGCACGATCGGCAGTTCGAGAACTGCCTTGCCGACCGCGTCGCGGGTGACGAAGCGGCCGAGACTGCTGTCCGAACCCGGCATATTGGCATCGACCGGCACCGACAGCATCGGCTGCACCTCGCGCTTGATCGGCTTGCCGTTGATGATCAGCGCGCCGCCACGCAGTTCGATCGTGTCGCCGGGCAGGCCGATGACGCGCTTGATATAGTCGACGCGCGTCACGGGATGTTCGAGCACGACGATGTCGCCGCGTTCGGGCAGCTTGCCGAACCAGCGCCCCGGCTTCTTGGGTGCGAGGTGAAAGCTGACCGAGGCGTAGGACCAGCCATAGGGATATTTGCTGACGATCAGCCGGTCGCCGTTGCGCAGGATCGGCATCATCGAATCGGACGGGATGTAAAAGGGCTTGGCGACGCAGCTATGGATGCCGAGCACCAGGATCAGGATCACCACGATGTCGCGCAGCAGTTTGAGCATGCTGCCTTCGTCCGCGGCCTTGGTCTTTGCCGCCTTGTTCTTTGCCATGGTCAATCCTTGATGGCTTCGATGATGACGAACGCCTGCGCCCAGGGATGGTCATCGGTGAGCGTGAGGTGGATGCGTGCGCTATGACCGTCGGGCAGCATCGCGGCGAGCCGCTCGGCGGCGCCGCCGGTAAGGGCCAGTGTCGGTGCGCCCGAAGGGGCATTGACGACGCCGATGTCCTTCATGAACACGCCGCGCTTGAAGCCGGTGCCGACCGCTTTGGAGAAAGCCTCCTTGGCGGCGAAGCGTTTGGCGTAGGTGCCGGCGCGGGTGAAAGGCCGCCGCGCCGCCTTGGCCCGCTCGACCTCGGTGAAGACGCGCAGTTCGAAACGCTCGCCGAAACGGTCGAGCGAAGCCTGGATGCGTTCGATGCTGCAGAGATCGGAGCCCAGGCCGATGATCATGACGACCCCGAAAAGCCGTCATCGCGTGGAGCCGAAGGCGACGCGGCGATCTCCAGCCATCGGCCTCGCGCAAGGCGGAGGGCTCGAGATTGCTTCGCTTCGCTCGCAAGGACGAAATTCTTCATCCGCGCGCCTCGTCCATCAGGTCGCGCATGCGGCGCACCGCGGTTTCGAGCCCGGTGAAGATCGCCTCGCCGATCAGATAATGGCCGATGTTGAGCTCGGCGAGTTGCGGGATGGCGGCGACGGGAATGACATTGTCGTAAGTCAGGCCATGGCCGGCGTGCGGCTCGATCCCGTTCTTCCACGCCAGCGCGGCGGCGTCGGCGAGGCGGCGGAGTTCGGCGGCGCGTTCCTCGCCCTCCACATGCGCATAGCGGCCGGTGTGGAATTCGACGACGGGAGCCTTCAGCCGCATCGCCGCCTCGATCTGGCGCGCGTCGGGTTCGATGAACAGGCTGACGCGGATACCCGCGTCGGACAGGCGCGCCACGATCGGGGCAAGATGGTTGTGCTGGCCGGCCGCGTCGAGCCCGCCCTCGGTCGTGCGCTCCTCGCGCTTTTCGGGGACGATGCAGGCGGCGTGCGGCGCATGGCGCAGCGCAATCGCCAGCATCTCGTCGGTCGCCGCCATTTCGAGGTTGAGCGGCAGGTCGGTCGCAGCCTGGATGCGGGCGAGGTCGTCATCGCGGATGTGGCGGCGGTCTTCGCGCAGATGCGCGGTGATGCCGTCGCCGCCGACCGCCGCGACGATCTCGGCCGCGCGGACCGGATCGGGATGGTCGCCGCCGCGCGCGTTACGGATCGTCGCGACATGGTCGATGTTGACGCCCAGGCGCAGCCGCCGAGGGGAGGGCGCGCTCAATTCGCGCGGCTCCCCGGCTTCATCGCTGGCGTCGCGGCGAGTTCGGGCGGCAGTTCGTCTTCGGCATAGGTCGGAAAATTGATCGCGACGAGCGGGTAGAAGGGAACGCCGAGGTCCACGCTGCCCGCCGAACGATCGACAAGGGCGGCTTCGGCGATCACGTCGCCGCCCGCGGCACGGACCGCCTCCATCGCTTCGCGCGACGACAGGCCGGTGGTTACGACATCCTCGACCATCAGGATTTTGGCGCCGGCCGGGATCGCGAAGCCGCGGCGCAATTCGAAGGTGCCGGTCGGTCGTTCGACGAAGATCGCGGGCTTGCCGAGCGCGCGGCCCATTTCATGGCCGATGATGACGCCGCCCATCGCGGGCGAAACGACCATGTCGATCGCCGCGCGCAGGTCGCGCGGCAGCTTGGCGGCGAGGGCGATCGCCAGCCGTCCGGCGCGTTCGGTGTCCATCAAAACGCGCGCGCATTGCAGATAATATTCGCTGTGGCGCCCCGAAGAGAGCAGGAAATGCCCCTGCAACAGCGCGTCTGCGGCGCGGAACTCGGCCAGAATTTCGTCGTCGGTCATGGGAGGTTCGGTCTTTTGTCCATCAAGTCGCCCGCGTCGGATGAGCGGGTTTCGGGCACGAAGATTATCGTGCTGCAAAATAGTGTTAGAGATGCTTGAGGCAAGCGGCAAGCGGGTCTATAGCCCCGGCGAGTTTCAGCCTGTTCGCGGGCTGTCCGGGCCTGTGCCCGGCTGCCGAGACGGAGAGGTTGGGGGATCGAGAACAGCAACAGGCAACGGGCGGCACTATCCTTATGAAGAGCTTGAAAACCCTTGTAATTGCGGCGGCTTTGTCGCTCGGCACCGTGGGCGCGGTGCAGGCGCAGGCCCCGGCGGCAGCTCCCGCTGCGGCGCCGGCCGCGACGACGAACGCGACTCCGGCCGCGGCGACCAGCGATGCGGCGGCTCCCGCCGGCGACAAGGCTGCGGTGCCGGCCGGCGATGCGACCTATGTGCCGATGAAGCCGACCGCAGGCATCGGTCAGCCGGTCGAGGGCGGATGGAACTTCCAGGAACAGGAAAGCCCGATCGGCAAGCGCGCTTATTGGTTCAACCATTATATGCTGCTGCCCGTCATCACCTTCATCTCGCTGCTGGTGCTCGGCCTGCTGCTGTGGGTCGTCGTGCGCTACCGCGCTTCGGCCAATCCGGTGCCGTCGAAGACGACGCACAACACCTTCATCGAAATCATCTGGACCGCGATCCCGGTCCTGATCCTTGCGGTGATCGCGGTTCCGTCGATCCGCCTGCTCGCGGCGCAATATGAGCCGCCGAAGAAGGATGCGCTGACGATCAAGGTCACCGGCTATCAATGGTATTGGGGCTATGCCTATCCCGACCAGGGTATCGGCGAATATGTCTCGAAGATGCTGCCCGAGGACAAGGCCGTCGCCGCCGGCGAGCCTTATCACCTCGCGGTGGACAATCGCATGGTCGTCCCCGTCGGCAAGCAGGTGAAGCTGATCATCACCGGCGCCGACGTGATCCACAGCTTCGCGGTTCCCGCGCTGTGGACCAAGATGGACGCGGTTCCGGGCCGCGCCAACGAAACGACGTTCACCGTCGACAAGCCCGGCGTCTATTACGGCCAGTGTTCGGAACTGTGCGGCGTCGACCACGGCTTCATGCCGATCGCGGTCGAAGCGCTGCCGATGGACAAATGGAAGGCGTGGGTCCGCTCGAAGGGCGGCAATCCCGACGGCGCCCAGGCCGCCGCCGCGGCAGCGCCCGCCGCGGCCGCCCCGGCGCCGACCGGCCCGATCCCGGCGACGACCGTCCCCGCCGCCGACACGACCACAGCGGCTCCGGCTGCGGCGCCTGCCGCCGCGCCTGCCGCCAAGAATTAATCAGGGGGTCCGACAGATGACCGATATCGCAGCGACTGCACCGGCGCATGGCCACGACCACGCGCACGACCACGACCATGACACGCCCAGCTTCTTTGTCCGCTGGTTCATGTCGACGAACCACAAGGACATCGGCACGCTTTACCTGATCTTCGCGATCATCGCCGGCATCGTCGGCGGTGCGCTTTCGGGGATGATGCGTCTCGAACTCGCCGAACCCGGCATCCAGTATCTTCCGGGCTGGGCGCATATGCTCGGTGGCGCGGCGGACGCGACCGCGGGCAAGCATTTCTGGAACGTCATGATCACCGCGCACGGCCTGATCATGGTGTTCTTCATGGTTATGCCCGCGATGATCGGCGGCTTCGGCAACTGGTTCGTCCCGCTGATGATCGGCGCGCCGGACATGGCCTTTCCGCGCATGAACAACGTGTCCTTCTGGCTGACGGCGGTTGCGTTCGTCATGCTGTGCGGATCGATGTTCGTTCCGGGCGGCAGCGGCCTCGGCGCCGGTACTGGCTGGACCGTCTATGCCCCGCTGTCGACCAGCGGGTCGGTCGGCCCGGCGGTCGACATGGCGATCTTCTCGCTCCACCTTGCGGGTGCGGCGTCGATCCTCGGTGCGATCAACTTCATCACCACGATCTTCAACATGCGTGCGCCGGGCATGACCCTGCACAAGATGCCGCTGTTCGTCTGGTCGGTGCTCGTCACCGCCTTCCTGCTGCTGCTCGCGCTGCCGGTCCTTGCCGCCGCGATCACCATGCTGCTGACCGACCGTAACTTCGGCACCACCTTCTATGACGCCACGGGCGGCGGCGATCCGCTGCTCTATCAGCACCTCTTCTGGTTCTTCGGCCACCCCGAAGTGTACATCATGATCCTGCCGGGCTTCGGCATCGTCAGCCAGATCATCTCGACCTTCAGCCGCAAGCCGGTGTTCGGCTATCTCGGCATGGCCTACGCCATGGTCGCGATCGGTGTCGTCGGCTTCATCGTGTGGGCGCACCACATGTTCACCGTCGGCATGAGCGTGAACCTGAAGATGTACTTCACTGCCGCGACGATGGTCATCGCGGTCCCGACCGGCATCAAGATCTTTTCGTGGATCGCGACGATGTGGGGCGGTTCGATCAGCTTCAAGACCCCGATGGTCTGGGCGATCGGTTTCATCTTCATGTTCACCGTGGGCGGCGTGACCGGCGTCGTGCTCGCCAATGGCGGCGTCGACACCAACCTGCACGACACCTATTATGTCGTCGCGCACTTCCACTATGTGTTGTCGCTCGGCGCGGTTTTCTCGCTGTTCGCGGGCTTCTATTACTGGTTCCCGAAGATGTCGGGCCGGATGTACAACGAGTTCCTCGGACAGTTGCACTTCTGGATCTTCTTCATCGGCGTGAACGTCCTGTTCTTCCCCCAGCACTTCCTGGGCCAGCAGGGCATGCCGCGCCGCTATCCCGACTATGCGGAAGCCTTCGCCTATTGGCACTATATCTCGTCGTTCGGCTATGTGATCATGGCCGTCGGCATGATCTTCTTCTTCGTGAACATCGCCTGGTCGCTGTTCGCGGGCAAGAAGGCCGCCGACAACCCGTGGGGCGAAGGTGCGACGACGCTCGAATGGACGCTGTCGAGCCCGCCGCCGTTCCACCAGTTCAACGAACTGCCGCGTATCGCCTGATTGCGCTGCGCCCCCTGCTAAGAGCCTTGGCAGGGGGCGCTCCGCTTTCCGGCCTGGAGTTAGCATGGCGCAGAGCCTGACCCACGGCGAGATGTCGCTTCCCGCAGACTGGCGCGACCTGTTCGCGCTGACCAAGCCGCGCGTGATGTCGCTCGTCGTCTTTACCGCGCTGTGCGGTTTGCTCGCGGCACCGGGCAGCGTTCATCCGGTGCTTGCCTTTTCGTCGATCCTCGCGATCGCGCTCGGGGCGGGCGCATCGGGGGCGCTCAACCAATGGTATGAAGCAACGATCGACGCGAAAATGAAGCGGACGGCTAACCGCCCGCTGCCCGCCGGTCGTCTCGACCGCCAGACGGCGTTGCAGTTCGGGGTCGGACTCGCTGCCTTTTCGGTCTTCCTCATGCTGTTCGCCGCCAATTGGCAGGCGGCGGTACTGCTGACCGTTTCGATCCTGTTCTACGTCTTCATCTACACAATGTGGCTCAAGCCGCGGACGCCGCAGAATATCGTGATTGGCGGCGCGGCGGGGGCATTCCCGCCGCTGATCGGCTGGGTCGCGGCGACGGGCAGCGTCGCACCGCTGCCGATCGCGCTGTTCCTGCTGATCTTCCTCTGGACTCCGCCGCATTTCTGGGCGCTCGCGCTGTTCGTGCGGTCGGACTATGCCGCAGCGGGAATTCCGATGATGCCGGTGGTCGCGGGCGAGCGTGCGACGCGCCGGCAGATCCTGCTCTATGCCGTCGTTATGGCGGCGGCGGCGATCGCGCCCTGGCCGCTCGGATACACGGGCGCGCTCTATGGCTGGACCGCGACGATCCTGTCGGCGCTGTTCGTGCTGCTGTCGGCGCAGGTCGGCTTGCGCAGCGCGGGCGAGGGGGACCGGATGCAACCCGAAAAGCGCCTCTTTGCCTTTTCCATCGCCTATCTCTTCATCCTCTTCGGCGCGGTGGTCGCCGATCACTGGTTGCCACTATGACCGACGAAAATCCGCAACAGCCGTTCGACGAAGCCGAGTATCGCCGCCGCCAGCGCGTGCGCGCCAACCTGATGGGCTGGATCCTCGGCGGGCTCGCTTTCCTCTTTTTCTTCATTACGATGGCGCGCATGGTGGTGCCGACATGACGGACGAAGCGACACGCCGGAAAAATGGCCGCACTGCGGCGCTCGCGGCCTTGCTCGCGGCGGCGATGGTCGGGCTGGGTTTCGCTGCGGTGCCGCTCTACAATCTGTTCTGCCGCGTCACCGGTTTCGGCGGCACGACACAGCGTTACGATCCGGTCGCTGCGGCCGAGACGCCGAAGGTGTTGAGCGATACCGTCTCGGTGCGCTTCGACGCCAATGTGTCGCCCAAGCTGCCGTGGAAATTCTATCCCGAACATCCCACCGATACGGTCAGCATCGGCGCACGCGACATGGCAATCTTCATCGCGCAGAATAATTCGCCGCACCCGATCACCGGCACCGCGACCTTCAACGTGACGCCCGACCAGGCGGGGAAATATTTTACCAAGATCCAGTGCTTCTGCTTCACCCAGCAGACGCTGAAGCCGGGCGAACAGATCCGCATGCCGGTGCTGTTCTTCGTCGATCCCAAGATCAAGGACGATCCCGACGCGCGCGACATTCAGGAAATCACCCTCAGCTACACCTTCTACCCAGTGGACGAGGGCAAAAAGGCGAGCTAAGGCCGCAACCAATAGAGTCTTACCAAGGACCGGCAGATGATGGGGATCATCGCGCTGGGGCAAAAAACGGGAACTGTGACATGGCCGGTGCCAAACATCATGATTATCACCTCGTAAATCCCAGCGTCTGGCCGCTTTTCGGCTCGGTCGCCGCGCTGGTGATGTTCTTCGGTCTCGTCATGGCGATGCACGCCGACCATTTCGGCGGTGCGGGCAAATGGGTGCTCGGCCTCGGTTTCATGGGTGTGATCGCCACCTTCTTCAGCTGGTGGGGCGAGGTCATCAAGGAAGCCCATGCCGGCGATCATACGCCGGTCGTGCAGCTCCACCTGCGCTACGGCATGATCCTGTTCATCGCATCGGAAGTCATGTTCTTCGTCGGCTGGTTCTGGGCCTGGTTCGATTTCTCGCTGTTCCCGGCGCCGGTCGAGATCGTCGACGGTGCGGTGACCTCGCTGTTCGGGCAGGAAGGCGCCGTCGCGGCATCGATCTGGCCGCCGAAGGGCATCCATGTCATCGACGCCTTCTCGCTGCCGCTGCTCAATACGCTGATCCTGCTCTGCTCGGGCACGACGATCACCTGGGCGCACCATGCGCTGATCCATGGCGATCGCGAAGGGCTCAAGAAGGGTCTGTGGCTGACCATCATCCTGGGCCTGACCTTCAGCTGCATTCAGGCTTATGAATATGCCGAAGCGCCGTTCCCCTTCGGCACGATCAACTATACCTCGGCCTTCTTCATGGCGACCGGCTTCCACGGTTTCCACGTTCTGGTCGGCACGATCTTCCTGATCGTGAACCTCGTCCGCGTCTACAAGGGCCATTTCACGCCGACGCAGCACTTCGGTTTCGAAGCCGCCGCTTGGTACTGGCACTTCGTCGACGTGGTGTGGCTGTTCCTCTTCATCATCGTCTATGTCTGGGGTGGCTGGGGCGCACCGGTCGCCGCGCACTAAATTGCCGGACAGCGAACAGCATCAAAAGGGGCAGCCGCCGGTCTGGCGCGCTGCCCTTTTCGGTCTCTGCCCCGAATGCGGCGCGCCAACGCTGTTCGACGGGCCGACCAAATTCGCGCCGCGCTGCCGCGCCTGCGGGCTGGACTACTCGACCTACAATGTCGGCGACGGGCCGGCAGCGTTTCTGACCATGATTATCGGTGCGCTGATCGTTGCCGCGGCGATTGCCGTCGATTTCGCATTCGAGCCGCCGTTGTGGGTGCATGTGCTATTGTGGGTGCCGATCACGGCCGCCGCGGTCGTCTACGGCCTGCGGGTTGGCAAGGCCGCGCTGCTCGCGAGCGAACATCAGCGCAAGGCGGCGGAAGGGCGCCTGGTGGATCGGCATGACGACGACGCCTGACGCTCCTTCGCCCGGCGAAGCCGTCGCGCCGCCGCGCGGCTGGCCGGTGATTCCGACGATCCTGGTTCTCGCCGCCGTGGCGACGATGATTGCGCTTGGCATCTGGCAGTTGCAGCGCAAGGGCGAGAAGGAAGCGCTGATCGCGCTTTACGAACGCAACGGGGCGATGTCGGCGACGGTGACCTATCCGAAGCTGCCGCCGGTTCCCGACGCGATGCTCTATCGCAAAAGCAGCGTTATCTGTCTCGAGCCGGTGCGCTGGGATCCGCGCAGCGGCACCGATCGCAAGGGCGGAGGCGGTATTCGCATGATTGCGGATTGCCGCACCGGCGCCGAGGGACCGGGCGTGCTGGTCGACATCGGTATCGCCGACGATTTCACGCCGCCCAAATGGACGGGCGGCACGGTTCAGGGCACGATCGTACCGGGGCCCGAGCAGCCGAGCCTGATCGAGCGGCTGACCGGCCGTGCCGTGCCGGCGCGCGCGATGCTGGTCGCCGACCAGCCCGCCGCGGGACTACGGCCCAGCGCGGTGCCATCGGCGGCGGACATGCCCAACAACCACCTCGCTTACGCCGGGCAATGGTTCCTGTTCGCGGCGATCGCGCTGATTATCTATATCATCGCGGTGCGCCGCCGCTTGCAGCGGTGACGGTGCGCCGCTAGGCGCTTTTCCGTCATGGACTATATCAGCACCCGCGGCTCCGCGCCGACCCTCGACTTCCGTGCCGCCACGCTCGCCGGCCTTGCGAGCGACGGGGGGCTCTACGTCCCGGCCGCCTGGCCGCAGATGTCGGCGCAGGATATTCGCGCGCTCGCGGGGCTCGACTATGCCGAAACCGCGGTGCGCGTAATGATGCCCTTCGTCGCCGGCGTGCTCGACGAGGCCGAACTGCGCGAATTGTGCCGGGCCGCCTACGGCCGCTTCAGTCATGATGCGGTGACGCCGCTCGGCCAGCTTGACCATCGCCACTGGCTGCTCGAGCTGTTTCACGGTCCGACCCTGGCGTTCAAGGATGTCGCGCTGCAACTGCTCGGCCAGCTGTTCGAAAAATTCCTGAGCGGCGGCGATACCGATCTGACCATCGTCGGCGCGACGTCGGGCGATACCGGATCGGCGGCGATCGAGGCGGTCGCGGGGCGCGAGCATATCCGTATCTTCATGCTCCACCCCGAAGGGCGGGTCAGCGACGTGCAGCGCCGCCAGATGACGACCGTGTTGGCGCCCAACGTCCACAACATCGCGATCGACGGCAGCTTCGACGACGCGCAGGCGATGGTGAAGCGGCTGTTCGGCGATGCCGAGGCGCGCAGCGCGCTGACGCTGTCGGCGGTCAACAGCATCAACTGGGCGCGACTGATGGCGCAGGTGGTCTATTATTTCTATGCCGCGGTCCGCCTCGGCGCCCCCGACCGCGCGATCGCGTTCAGCGTGCCGACGGGTAATTTCGGTGACGTGTTCGCAGGCTATGTCGCGGCACGCATGGGGCTGCCGGTGGCGCGGCTGGTCGTTGCCACCAACGTCAACGATATCCTGCACCGTGCGCTGTCGCGTGGCGATTACAGCGCGGGCAGTGTGACCGCGACCGCGACGCCGTCGATGGACATTCAGGTGAGCAGCAATTTCGAGCGGCTGCTGTTCGACCTCGCGGGTCGCGACGGGGCTGCGATCGATGCGATGATGGCCGAATTTGACCGCAGCCGAGCGATGTCGATTCCCGAGGATATGCTTGCCGGCGCCCGCGACCTGTTTTCGAGCGCGCGCATCGATGCCGATGGCATGACGCTGGCGCTGCGATGGGCGCAGGAACATGGCGGGCAGATCATCGATCCGCATAGCGCCGTCGGGCTGGCTGCGGCGCGCGCGCTCGATATCGATGCCGACGTGCCGGTGGTGACGCTCGCGACTGCGCATCCCGCCAAGTTCCGCGATGCGGTCGAACGCGCGACAGGCGTTCGTCCGGCGCTGCCCGCCCGCCTCGGCAATCTGTTCGACCGCGAGGAGCGCTATGAAAAGCTGCCCGGCGACTATGACGCGGTAAAGGCCCACATCCTGCGCGAGGCGGCCCGTGGCTGATCTGCTGCCGCTCGCGACGCTCGTCGGCGAGGGGTGGGACGATTACGGGTTGGTCGACAGCGGCGGCGGGCGCAAGCTTGAACGCTATGGCCCCTATCGTTTCATCCGTCCCGAACCGCAGGCGATGTGGCAGCCGGCGTTGGCCGAAAGCGAATGGGATGCCGCCGACGGCGAATTCATCCCCGCATCCGACGAAGATGGCGGCGGCCGCTGGTATTTTCATCGCCCCGTGCCGGCCGAAGGTTGGCCGCTCGCATGGCGTGAGGCGCGCTTCACCGCCTCCTGCACCCCGTTCCGCCACCTCGGCTTCTTTCCCGACATGGCGCCGGTTTGGGACTGGCTGCGCGGCTGCGTCGCCGACAAGGCCGATCCCGCGTTCCTGAATCTGTTCGGCTATACCGGCGTCGGCAGCCAGGCGCTCGCCGCGGCGGGCGCGGCCGTCACGCATGTCGATGCGTCGAAGAAATCGGTGGCGCAGGCGCGCGACAATGCCGCACTCGCGGGCATGAGCGACCGGCCGATCCGCTGGATTGTCGACGATGCCGGCAAGTTCACCGCGCGCGAGGTGCGGCGCGAGCGGCGCTACGATGCGATCCTGCTCGATCCGCCGAAGTTCGGACGCGGTCCGGGCGGCGAACGCTGGCAGATCGAGGAGGGGCTGGCGCCCTTGCTTGCCGATTGCCGCCAGCTCCTCGATGCCGACAGCCGCGCTCTGTTCCTCACCGTTTATGCGGTGCGCATGTCGGCACTGGCGATTGGCGAACTGCTGGCGCAGATTTTCGCCGATTTGCCGGGCAAGGTCGAATGCGGCGAGCTTGCGGTGCGCGAAGAGGCGCGGGGGCTGCTGCTGCCCACGGCCATTTTCGCGCGCTGGAGTCGCTGACTCTCGATTGGTGATCGATGGGCAGGGGGCGTCAGATCCCCGCCAGCTCGATCCGGTTGCGGCCGCTTTCCTTGGCGCGGTAGAGCGCGTCGTCGGCGGCTTTCAGCGCGTCGCGCGCATTATTGTAACCGAAAACGTCGGCGACCCCGCCCGAGAAGGTGATCTGGCCGAAGGGCTCGTCGGTCTTGCGGTTGATAAGGCGGCGGCCCGCGAGCTGTTCGCGCGCTTCGTCGAGACGCGCTGCGGCTTCGCTGGGCGGCAGGCCGCGGAACAGCATGACGAATTCCTCGCCGCCATGCCGCGCGACATGGCAATGGTCGTTCGAGATATGCGCCAGCGTATCGGCGATCAGCTTGATGACGCGGTCGCCCGCCTCATGGCCGTGGGTGTCGTTGACCAGCTTGAAATTGTCGATGTCGCAAAAGGCAACACTCAGCGGCTCGCAGCTCGCGCGGGCTTCTTCATAATGGCGCTCGAGCAGCACCTCGAAGGCGCGGCGGTTGGGCAGGCCGGTCAGATAGTCGACCTCGGCGTCGCGCTTGGCGCGGGCGAGGCTGCGGCGCAGCGATTTCGCTTCATCCTCGCTGCGGCGCATTTCTTCTTCGGCATGGCGCGTGCGGTCGAGCATCGCCTTGGCGAGATCGGCGAGATGGGTGACGAGTTCGCCGGTGACCTGCACCTGCTGAAGGTCGGTCACATGCTTTTCGAGTTTGACGCCATAATCGCTCGTCGCGTTGCGCGCGGCCTTGGTGTTGGTCTGGAAGGTGTCGAGGTTGGTTTCAAGGCGGGTGACGAGGCGATCGAGTTCGGCGCGGTCGGGCTGGATTGGTTCCTGCTGCGCCAGTTCGTCCAGCCACTGTTGGGTGATTCCGTCGGCGGTCTGCGATCGCGTCGCGATCTGCCGCGCAAGCCTTGGATTGATCCCCGAAAAGGCACTGTGCGCGATCAGGAGATTGGCCGCCGATACATCGAGATCATGGTCGAGCAGGAAGGAAGCGATCGCGCCGACGAGCTGCTGACGGGCTTCCGTCACCATGTCGCGCGGGGTACGCCCCCCGGGCGATGCCGCGTCTCCTGCCTGGGCGCCGGTTTTTCCGTGGCGGAGCCCCAGCCAACCAAGGAGCCGCCCTACCGGCTCGTTCGATGATGTAGCATGTGTGGTCATACCCGCTTTAACGGGCGCTTGCTTCGGCCTTTAAGGTGGCGCGGCGCGTCTTTTGTACCGGTACGGACAAAAAATTTCAGGGGATCACGCGGCCGTCGTCGCGGCGCGGCATCGGGGCGATGAGCGGGAGCAAAAGACCGGTAAAAGTCAGCCATCCGGCCGCGGTGAAAAGCGCCGTCGGCAGGTCGGTCAGATCGGCGAGCGTCCCTAGCAGCCAGGCGCCGAGCGCCATCGCGCCGAAGGTGACTGCCTGATAGATTGACAGGCAGCGGCCCAATATCTCTTCGGGCGAGCGAAGCTGCATCGCCACGTTGAGCGTGGTCAGCGTCGAAACCCAGGCCGCGCCGGCGACAAAGGCGGTCGCCAGCAGCGGCGGCAGCGTCAGCGCCGTGGCGGCCGGCACCATCGCGGCGGCAAAGACCAAGGACGCGATGCTGACAACCCGGTCGCTGCCCCAGCGTTTCCGGGCTTCGCCGACCCAGAGCGCCGCGAAGATCGATCCTGCGCCGAACGCGGCGAGGCAGAGGCCGTAGATGATCTCGGTTCCGTGCAGCCGATCGCGGACGAGCGAGGGCAGCAGCGCCGAAAAGGCAGCGCCGGCGATGCCGAAGGCAAAGCCGCGCGTCAGCACGCGGCGCAGCGGGCTCGAGCGGGCGCAATAGCCGATGCCGATCGCGATCGCGCCCAATATGGGGGTGCGCCGCGGCGGCGTGACTTCGGGGTGCCAGCGCAGCAGGACGACGATCAGCGCCAGATAACTGAGCGCATTGATCCCGAAGGCGGTCGCGGGGCCGGTCAGCGAGATGAGCAAGCCGCCAAGCGCCGGGCCGGCGCTGCGCGCGAGGTTGAAGGCGACGCTGTTGAGCGTGATCGCCTGCGGCAGATCCTTCGGCCCGACCTGCAATCGCACCGATGCCTGCCATGCAGGGCCGTTGAGCGCGGTACCGCACCCGACCGCGAGCGTGAAGCCGAGCAGCAGCAGCGGCGTCAGCGCCCCCATCCACGCCGTGACGGTCAGCGCTGCCGACACGATCAGCATCGCGCTTTGCGCCGCCAGCATGATCCGGCGGCGATCGAAATTGTCCGCGATTGCCCCGGCAAAGACGCCGAGCAGCATGATCGGGATTGTCGCGCTCGCCTGCACCAGCGCGATGAGCAGATGCGAGCCGGTGAGCTCGGTCATCAGCCAGGCGGCGCCGACCGACTGGATCATCGACCCGATATTGGACGCCAGGTTGGCGATCCAGATCGCGCGGAACGCAGGATAGCGAAAGGGCGCGAAGGGAGAGGATGCCCGGGGTGTCGGTGGCGCGTTCACCCCTCCGCGCTAGCTTTTGCGGCCGCGAGACGCAATATGGAGGCGATGCGGATGTTCGATTCCGACCTGCGCCGCCGTGTTGGCGTCTTCCTGGCGTGGCTGGCGCTCGTTGCGCTCGGCGCGGGCGGCCTCGTGCGTGATGCCTCAGCCCCGGCCCGGCTGGTCGATCAAACCGCCGCCGCCATCGCGGGAGCGCCCTATGATGGCGGGCATCCTTTCGTCCGTGCCGGCGGCCTTACGCTCAGCGCGCATTATCGCGCCGGCGACGATGACCGGCATCCGGTGGGCGGCGATCCCGCCACGCTGTCCGCCGCGCCGCCAGCATTGCCCGCCGTCGGACTGTTCCGGCCCGACTTCGGCCGGGTCGCCGCTGGCTGGACGCGCAGTGCTGCCGCGGCGCCCTATTCGGCGCGCGCACCGCCGATGATTGCCATCTGATCGACGGGCCGTGCGCCGCCGTGCGCCGGCCGATCCTTGCCCCCGGTGCGGAGGGCGATCATCGATGGAATTTGAACATGACCGAACCAATTGCCGCTGGGCCTCCGCTCGGCGCCGACGCGCTGCGCGCCGAGGATATATTTCGCCGTTATCCCGATGTGTCCGAAGAGGAGGTCGCGCACGCGCTCGCCTTTCTCAAGACCGGACGTCATCTCGAGGTCGGACGCGTCACCGGAACCCCTGATCTGCGCGCCAATGTCGCGGCCTTTCGCGCCCGGTACGGTGCGAAGCTCACATTGGGCGTTGCCGACTATCTGAAGTTCGCGGTCGGCGTGACGCTGTTTATCGGCGGGCTCTTCCTCGTGCTCGGGCGCTGGTAGGGGCAGGGCGGCGGGGGTGCGGACTGTCAGCCGCAATCCCGCCGCCTTTTCGCGCTGCTGACCGGCGCAAATATTCCTGCGCCGCCCACTGGCGCGCCGGGAATTGACTGGTTACATGGGCCGCCACCGAACGAATCGCGTGTGCCGCCCGCCGCCGCGGGGTCAGGCGCCGCCCGCACCAGAAAGTGGCACCCATGGAAATCTTCACCGGCCTGACCTTCGACGATGTGCTGCTGGTGCCAGGCCCGTCGGACATTCTGCCCTCGGACGCCAATCTGTCGACCCGGCTGACCAGCGAGATCAGCCTCAACATTCCGATCCTGTCGTCGGCGATGGACACGGTTACCGAGGCCGACATGGCGATCCTGATGGCGCAGATCGGCGGCATCGGCGTCCTCCACCGCAATCTGACCGTCGAGGAACAGGCCGCGGCGGTGCGCCAGGTGAAGCGCTTTGAAAGCGGGATGATCGTCAATCCCATCACCATCACGCCCGACGCCCCCTTGTCCTATGCCACCGCGCTGATGGCGCAGCACCGTATTTCGGGGATTCCGGTGGTCGAGACCGGCGGCAAGCTGGTCGGCATCCTCACGCACCGCGACGTGCGCTTTGCCGATAATCCGGGCCAGCCGGTGCGCGAATTGATGACCGCGGAAAATCTGGCGACGGTCCGCGCGGGCGTCAGTCAGGAAGAGGCGCGCAAGCTGCTCCACCAGCGGCGCATCGAAAAGCTGCTCGTCGTCGATGAGGATTATCGCTGCATCGGCCTGATCACCGTCAAGGATATGGAAAAGGCGGTCAACTTCCCCGATGCGACCAAGGACGAGAGCGGCCGGTTGCGCGTTGCCGCCGCGACCAACACCGGCGACACCGGGGTCGAACGGGCCGAGGCGCTGCTCGATGCCGAATGCGATCTGATCGTCGTCGATACCGCGCATGGTCACAGCAAGATGGTTGGCGCGACGGTCGAGAAGATCAAGAAGCTGTCGAACCGGGTTCAGGTGCTGGCCGGCAACGTCGCGACCGGTGAAGCGACGCGGGCGCTGATCGACGCCGGCGCTGACGGGGTGAAGGTCGGCATCGGCCCGGGGTCGATCTGCACGACGCGGATCGTCGCTGGCGTCGGCGTACCGCAGCTCACCGCGATCCTCGACAGTGTCGAAGTGGCCTCCAAACATGGCGTCCCGGTGATCGCCGACGGCGGTCTGCGCACCTCGGGCGACATCGCCAAGGCGCTGGCGGCCGGAGCGTCGAGCGTCATGGTCGGATCGCTGCTCGCCGGCACGGCCGAGGCGCCGGGCGAAACCTTCCTCTACCAAGGGCGCACCTACAAGAGCTACCGCGGCATGGGCAGCGTCGGGGCGATGGCACGCGGCAGCGCCGACCGCTATTTCCAGCAGGACATCAAGGACCAGATGAAGCTGGTTCCCGAAGGCGTCGAAGGCCAGGTACCGTTCAAAGGCGCGGCGAAAGATGTCATCCACCAGCTCGTCGGCGGCGTGAAGGCGGCGATGGGTTATACGGGCAGCCGCACGCTGCCCGATTTCCGCGAGCGCGCCAAATTCGTGCGCATCACCAATGCGGGCCTGCGCGAAAGCCATGTCCATGATGTGTCGATCACGCGCGAGGCGCCGAATTATCCGGCGGGCTGAGGCCACCGCATGACCCCCGCCGCGCGCGTCCAGACCGCGATCGAGATTCTCGATACCATCGCTGCCGCGGCGCGCGAGGGCGGGGCGCCCGCCGACGCGCTGTTCGCCGAGGCGATGCGGGCACGGCGCTATGCGGGATCGAAGGACCGGCGCGCGATCCGCGGCCATGTTTATGACGCGATCCGTGCGGTGCGGTCGGTGCCGGTGTCGGGGCGCGCGGCGATGCTCGCGCTCGCCGACCGCGATCCGGCGCTCGCGGCGCTGTTCGACGGATCGCCTTACGGGCCCGCGCCGATAGGCAGCGGCGAGCCGCGCGCCGAAACCGGCGTCGCCGCGTCGGCACTTGCCGAATTGTTCGATCCGCTGATCGAGAGCGCGGAAAAGGGGGCGATGCTCGAACGCGCACCGCTCGACTTGCGCGCCAACCGCCTGAAGTCGTCGCGCGACGAGCTTGCCGAACTTTTCCCCGAGGGGCGCGCGATCGAGGGTGCGCCAGACGGCTGGCGTCTGCCGCCCGAAACCGCGGCGATCCAGCATCCCGCCCATGAAAACGGCGCGTTCGAGGTGCAGGATGCCGCGAGCCAATATGCGGCGGCGGCGCTGGATGCCGCAGCGGGGGCGCGCATCGTCGATCTGTGCGCCGGGGGCGGCGGCAAGACGCTCGCCATCGCCTCGCTGACCGGCGATGCCGCCGACATATTGGCGTGCGACGTCAATCGCGCACGGCTCCAGCAATTATCGCCACGGGCGGAGCGGGCGGGAGCAACGCGCATCGAGACGCGCCTGCTCGATCCGGGGAAGGAAGCGGCGATGCTGGCCGGTTGGTGCGGCAAGGCGACGCATGTTTTCGTCGATGCACCCTGTTCGGGCAGCGGCACCTGGCGGCGCAGCCCCGAACTACGCTGGCGGCTGACGCCGGCGCGCCTCGACCGCCATATGGCCGATCAGGCGAACCTGCTCGTCATCGGTGCCGATCTGGTGGCGCCGGGCGGCAAACTCCTTTATGCTGTCTGCTCGATCATCGCGCGCGAGGGGCGGGCACAGGTGCAAGCGTTTCTGGACCGACATCGGGGCTGGACCGCCGACAGTGGCTATCTGCCGGCCGGTATCGGGCGTACCGCGGGCGCGGGCTATCTGTTCACCCCGGCGCACGACCGATGCGACGGCTTTTTCCTCGCACGGCTGACCGCGCCATGTTAGCGTCGCCGCAGATGAAGCGATGGGAGAATGCGATGCGCATCAGTTTACTGGCCCTTGGCGCCGGTCTCGTTCTGGCCAGCCTGCCTGTAGCCTCCGATGCGCAGCGTGCCGACAATGATATCCTGCCCCAATCCGTCGCGCTGATGAACCAGGGTCAGGCGGCGCAGGCGAAGGGCGATCTCGACGCCGCGATCGACGCTTATGAATCGGCGCTTGCCGCCGACCCGCGCAACCGTTCGGCAATCATCGCGCTGGCGCAGGTCGCGCGCGCGCAGGGCCTGCCGGGCAAGGCCATCGGCCTTTATCGCGAAGCGCTTCTGCTCGAACCCAACGATATCGTCGCGCTGGCGGGGCAGGGCGAAGCGCTCGCCGACAAGGGCGCGATCGAACTGGCGCGCAAAAAGCTCGCCGATGTCCAGCGGCTGTGCAAGGACAAATGCCCGCAGGTCGCGTCGCTCGAAAAGGCGATCGCCAATGGCGACACGAAGCGTGTCGTTGCGGCAGAGGCGATCACGCCCAAACCCGTCGTGGCAACAGTGACGCCCAGCCAAAACTAAGGCAGCCAGAACTGGGCGCGGCGCGCCGCTTGCGCTGCCCTATTTATAGATGCACGCGTCCAGACCATCGCGCCGGACCTGGCCGATGCGCGCCGCGATCATATTGCCGTAACGGCGTGTGAAGCCCGAAGGGCTGATTGCCTCGCGCTTTTTGGGGAGCGGCAGGATCGCGGCAATGCGCGCGGCCTCGGCGGGGCTGAGGCGGTTCGCACCATGGTTGAAATAGCGCCGGGCGCCTGCTTCGACGCCATAAGTGCCGATCCCCGTCTCGGCGACGTTCAGATAGACTTCCATGATCCGCCGTTTGCTCCAGAAGGTTTCGATCAGGAAGGTGAACCAAACTTCCGGCACCTTGCGCAGATAGCGGGTCCAGCCGCTGCCCTGCCACAGAAAGACGTTCTTTGCCGTCTGCTGGCTGATCGTCGACCCGCCGCGCAGCCGCTTGCCCTTGGCATTGCGCTCGATCGCATCTTCGATGGCTTCGGTGTCAAAGCCGTTATGGGTGCAGAATTTTCCGTCTTCGGCGGCGATGGCGGCGCGGACCATGTTGCGGTCGATCGCCGAAAGGCTCGTCCAGTCCTTGGTGATGCCGTTGCTGTCGGCGAGCATGGTGAAGGTGACGGGCGGCGGCACCACCGCATAGACGAGCACCCACGCCGCCGACCCTATGGCGAACCATAGGAGCCATTTGAAGGGCCGGAGATACCAGGGGAGCGTGCGCTTTCTTGCGCGGGATCGGGATGCCATGCCGGGCAAATTAACCGCTCGCGCGCCTGAGGCAAGCGCGCGATCGGAACAAGACCGCTAACCTCGCCCCCGCCGGGGCGGGAGCAAGGAAAAGCGTTCAGGCGCCGATAAGGCGGCGTTCACCGGCAAGCTTGAGCATCGCCTTTTGCAGTTTTTCGAAGGCACGCACTTCGATCTGGCGGACGCGTTCGCGGCTGACGTCATAGACCTGGCTCAGATCCTCGAGCGTTTTCGGGTCGTCGGTCAGGCGCCGTTCGGTCAGGATGTGGCGTTCGCGCTCGTTGAGCGTTGCGAGCGCTTCGGTGAGCAACTCGTGCCGCACGTCGCGTTCCTCGGCCTCGGCCACGCGCTCGTCCTGAAGCGGGCCTTCGTCGCCGAGCAGGTCCTGCCACTGGCTGTCGCCATCCTCGCCCATCGGCACGTTGAGCGACGTGTCGCCGCCCATCGCCATGCGGCGGTTCATGCTGACCACCTCATCCTCGGTGACGCCCAGATCCTTTGCGATCTTGGCGACGTTTTCGGGGCTGAGATCGCCGTCCTCGAACGCTTCAAGATTATTCTTCATCCGGCGCAGGTTGAAGAACAGCTTCTTCTGGGCCGCGGTAGTGCCCATCTTCACTAGGCTCCACGAGCGCAGGATGAATTCCTGGATCGAGGCGCGGATCCACCACATCGCATAGGTGGCGAGGCGGAAGCCGCGTTCGGGGTCGAATTTCTTCACGCCCTGCATCAGCCCGATATTGCCTTCGCTGATCAGTTCGCTGACCGGCAGGCCATAGCCGCGATAGCCCATCGCGATCTTAGCGACGAGACGCAGGTGCGAGGTGACGAGCTGCGCCGCAGCTTCGCTGTCGCCATGCTCCTGAAAACGCTTGGCGAGCATATATTCCTGCTCGGGCGTCAGAAGCGGAAATTTGCGGATTTCGGCCAGATAGCGGTTCAGGCTCGCCTCACCGCCGAGCGCGGGCACCACTGCCGGAACATTGCTTTTGTTAGCCATGGAGAGTGTCTTCCCTAAAACCTGAAAATATCCTGCCGCGATTGCCTTTCGCGGTCAAAATAGATTTTCATTCGAAACCTAAACGCGCAGTTCATCGATCAGTTCCCGCATGTCCGCTGGGAGTTCGCTGTCGAGCGCGATGCTGTTACCGGTCACCGGATGAATAAAGCCCAAATGGGCTGCATGCAACGCCTGACGCGCAAAATGGCGGGCTTTAAGCAGATCCGAAAGCGGCTTTCGGGCGCGCCCATAGACCGGATCACCGACGAGCGGGTGGCCGATATGCGCCATATGGACGCGAACCTGATGCGTGCGGCCCGTTTCCAGCCGGCATTCCACCAAAGTTGCGTCTCGCAGCGGCTCGATCGTCCGGTAATGGGTGATCGCATGTTTGCCGCGGCCCGGCTCGACCACCGCCATCTTCTTGCGATTGACGCTCGACCGGCCGAGCGCGGCCTCTACCGTGCCGTTGGCGGGCATCGGGCGACCGGTCGCGATCGCGAGATAGCGGCGGTCGATGCTGTGCGCGGCGAATTGCTTCGCCAGCCCCTCATGCGCCTTGTCATGTTTCGCGGCGACGATCAGCCCGCTGGTATCCTTGTCGATGCGGTGGACGATGCCGGGGCGCGCGACGCCGCCGATTCCCGACAATTGCCCGGCGCAATGATGGAGCAGCGCGTTGACCATAGTGCCGTCGAGATTGCCGGCAGCCGGGTGAACGACCATCCCCGCGGGCTTGTCGACCACAATCAGATGCTCGTCCTCAAAGGCGATGACGAGATTCATGTCCTGCGCCACATTATGCGCGGGGGCGGGGGCGGGCAGGCGCAGTTCGAGCTTCGCCGGTGCGGATGCCTTGGCGGCGGGATCCCAAAGGATGCGCCCGCCGGCATCGGTGACGCGGCCGCCCTTGATCAGCGTCTTGACGCGCTCGCGCGACAGGCTGGGCAAAGCCTCGGCCAGCGCGCGGTCGAGCCGCAACCCGGCCGCGCTGTTGCCCAACGCCACGGTCAGAATGTCGTCGTCCCCCTTCATTGGTCGTCATGTGGCCCCGTCCGGGCAATATTCAAGGGGATGGCGCTTGCCCTGAAGGGGGCGGCTGCCCTAGGAGCGGCGGTGCCGGAAACTGCCGAGCTTGGGGAGCCACTGCATCCATGACCGACGATCGCGTCGATTTCGCCTCGATGATGGCCTCGCGCCTGTGTCACGATCTGCTGAGCCCCGTCGGGGCCTTTGCCAACGGCCTCGAGCTGCTGGCCGATGAAAAAGACCCCGAGATGCGGGCGCGGGTTCTCGACCTGCTCGAACAAAGCGCACGGACATCGGCGGCGAAGCTCAAATTCTTCCGGCTCGCCTTCGGATCGGCGGGCGGCTTCGGCGAAGCGGTGCCGCCGACCGAAGCGAAGGGCGCGATCGAAGGGATCATGGCCGACCGCCCGATCACGCTCAACTGGATGATCGGCGAGGACGCGCTGCCCAAACCGGCGGTCAAGATCATCCTCAACCTCGCGCTGATTCTGGTCGATGCGCTGGTCCGCGGCGGACGGCTCGACATCGGCTGCGAGCGGCAGGGCGAAAATATCGAGATCGCGTTGCATGCCGAGGCCGAGCGCATCCTGGTCGATGCCGACGTCGAACGCATCCTCGCGGAAGGCGAGGCGGCCGCCGCGATGACTTCGCGAACCGCTCCCGCGGTGCTCGTTCAGGCGGTGGCGGCGCAGAATAACGGCACCGTGATGCTGGCGCGCGAAACGCCGACGTCGTTGCTCGTCGGCGCGGTGCTGCGGCCCGCCGGGTAAAGCGCTCCTTAACCATTGTCGGTCATGGTTGCGCCTTGATTTTGGGGCGCAGCGGAACCGCGATGGACGATCTTCTGAACGATTTTCTGGCTGAAACGTCGGAAATCCTTGCCGATGCCGGCGGGGCGCTGGTCGCTTGGGAAGCCGATCCGGCCGACCGGGCGCAGCTCGATTCCATCTTTCGGCTGATGCACACGATCAAGGGAAGCTCGGGCTTTCTGGCTTTGCCGCGCGTGACCGCGCTTTCGCATGCCGCCGAAGAAGCGCTCGATCAGGTTCGCCGCGGCCATCGCACGCCCGACGCCGCGCTCGTGACCGGCGTGCTCGCCATCGTCGATCGACTGTCGATGCTGTGCGAACGGCTGGCCAGCGAAGGCACCGAACCGGTCGGCGAGGATGGCGACGTGATTGCCGGCCTGTCGGGCGAAGCGCCCCAAGCGGCAACGGCGGACGCGGCACCCGCGGCTCCGGCGGCGATCCGGATGCGACGCGACGACGATATCATCACCGAATTGCAGGGCTGGCGGTCGATCCGCGTGCCGCTGCCGCTGCTCGACAGCGTGATGACGGGGGTTACCGACATCGTGCTCGCACGCAATGAATTTGCGCGGATGCTGCGCGAGTCTGGAGCCGATGCGGCACTGATCGGCGCGTTCGACCGCCTTTCCGATTCGATCGCGGGGATGCGCCAGTCGGTCAGCCAGATGCGGATGCAGCGTATCGACAAGCTGTTCGCGCCGCTGCCGCGCATCGTGCGCGATCTGGCGCAGGAACTGGGCAAGAAGGTCCATTTCGATACGAGTGGCGGCGAGGTCGAGCTCGACCGCGAGATGATGGAGAATATCCGCGATCCGCTGATCCATATCGTCCGCAACGCCATCGATCACGGGATCGAGGGGCTCGACGAGCGGGTCGCAGCGGGGAAGGATATTACTGCCACCATCAGGGTTTCGGCGCGCCAGTCGGGCAATCAGATCGAAATCGAGGTGCGCGACGACGGGCGCGGCCTGTCGCCCGACGCGCTGGTTGCCAAGGCGATCGCCAACCGGCTGCTTTCGGCGGCCGACGCACGGACGCTGACGCCGGCCGAAAAACTGGAGCTGATCTTTCGTCCGGGCTTTTCGACCGCGGCGCAAATCACGGAAATTTCCGGCCGCGGCGTCGGCATGGACATCGTCAAGGCGAATGTCGAAAAGATCGGCGGCCTTGTCGAACTGCGCAATGAAGAGGGGCGCGGCCTGTCGGTGTTGCTGCGCGTTCCGATGACGCTGACGATCATTTCGGGGCTGATGGTGCGCGCCGCAGGGCAATATTTCGCCATTCCGCGCGGGTCGGTGCGCGAAATCCTGCTGGAGACGAACGACAGTGTTCGCATCGAGCGGCTCGGTGGCGGCGAAATCGCAACCGTGCGCGGCGAGCAATTCCCCTTGCTTCGGCTCGAGGATGTGCTGGCGCGTCAGCGCGGCGACGACGACGATGTCGACGACCGCGCGCTCGTCATCATCCGGCCGGGGCAGGGGCAGAGCTATGCGCTCAGCGTCGCGGCGATCCACGACCATGAGGAACTGGTCATCAAGCCCGCCGCGCCCATGATCATGGCGACCGGCCTTTATGCGGGCACCACGCTGCCCGACAACGGCCGGCCGGTGCTGTTGCTCGATGTTCAGGGGCTGCTCGCGGCGTCGGGCGTCGATGCCGGTGAAGCCGGCCGCAGTCAGGACCGCGCCGACGAACGCGAGGCGCAGGCCGAACGGGCGCGCAACGCGACGCAATTGCTGCTGTTCCGCGAGGCCGACGGCCGCACGCGCGGCGTCCGCCTGTCGGTGATCGAACGGGTCGAGGAAGTGCCCCAATCGGCGCTGTTCGAAAGCGGCGGCGCCGTTCGGGTGCAGGTTGGCGACGAGATATTCCCCGTCCACGCGGCAACGGTGCCGGTCGGCGAGGCGGCGGTGAAACTGCTGCGACTGTACGACGGCGATACCGTGATCTGTTACCCGATCGCGGCGGTGATCGACATCGTGCGCCTGCCCGACGTGGTTGAACCCGCGTCCGCGCCGGGCCTGATCGCGGGTGTGGTGCTGGTCGGCGGCGAGCCGGTCGAACTCATCGATCCTTTCTGGATCATGGAATGTCACGCCGGCGGCCGCACCGCTGTCGCGGGCCGCGCGCCGCTGTGCCGGCTCGTGGGCGATGCCGACGGGTGGGGCGAGAATTTCCTGGCGCCGCTGCTGCGCGGCGCGGGCTACCGCGTCGCCACCGCCGCCGACGCGGGCGAGGAGGCCGATGTGATGCTGTGCCTGACCGAAAGCGGACAGGGCTGCGGCCATGATGCGGGCGATCTTCCCGTCATCTGCTTGCGGTCGGCAGTGGTTTCGGCAAGCCCCGAGGGCGCGAGCGTCTATCGCTACGACCGTGCGGGCTTGCTCGCGGCGCTGCGCCGTAAGGTCGGAGGAGCGCCGTCATGATGGAAAAGCTGTATCTGATCGCGCGCATCGCCGACACGCGCGTCGCGCTGCGCTCGCGCTCGATCAACTCGGTCGTCACGGTCGGGGCGCCGGTCGAAGTGCCGGGCGCGCCGCCGCACGTCGCGGGCCTGTTCGCGCTGCGCAGCCGCGTCTTCACGCTGATCGACCCGCATGTCGTCGTCGGCCTGCCGCCGGTGGCGGTCGCGAGCGGGCAGCGGGTGATCGTCGTCGATGTCGCGGAACATGGCTACGCACTGCTTGCCGACGAAATCGAGGATGTGTGCTTCATCGACGCGGCCGAGACGCGCCTGGCCGGCAAGCTGATGCCGGGATGGGCGCGCGTCGCCGAAGCGATGATCGAGCATGAGGGCGCGTCGCTGCTCGTGGTCGATCCGTCGCATTTTATCGTACCGCCCGCGCTTAAGGCAGCGTGATGCGGGCCGTATTAACATAGTGGACACCCCTTCGCCGTAACGTGGCGTAAATTCCGGGGTCGGAGGAATAAATGTCGAAATCCTGTCTGGTCGTCGATGACAGCAAAGTCATTCGCAAGGTCGCGCGACATATTCTTGAAAGCATGTCCTTTTCGGTCGACGAAGCGGCCGACGGGCAGGAGGCGCTGACCTTCTGCCGCGCCAATCGGCCCGACGTGATCCTGCTCGACTGGAACATGCCGGTGATGAGCGGGATGGAATTTCTCGGCGCCTTCAACGATCTCGATTTCGGGATCGAGGAGCGCCCGCGCGTCGTCTTTTGCACGACCGAAAACAGCATCGACCATATCCGCGCCGCGATCGAGGCCGGAGCCGACGAATATGTCATGAAGCCGTTCGATCGCGAGACGCTGGAAGGGAAATTGCAACTCGTCGGCGTTGCCTGAGCCCGGACGTGTCGCTGCCCCAATCTTCGCTGACTGATCCCAGGGTCGAAACCGACATACCGGCGGCGCGCACGGTTCGCGTGATGCTGGTCGACGACAGCTTGGTCGTACGCAGCATCCTTGAGCGCATTGTCGACGGTACGCCGGGGCTGACGGTGTGTGCCTCGGTCGCATCGGCGCATGATGCGCTGGCCTTTCTGGCGACCGAGCCCGTCGATGTCGTGGTGCTCGATATCGAAATGCCGGGGATGAACGGGATCGACGCGCTGCCGCATATCCTGCGCAGCGCCGTGAACGCCCGTGTCCTGATCCTCTCGTCGAACTGCGTCGAGGGCGGCCCGGCCGCGATCGACGCGCTCTCGCTCGGCGCGAGCGATACGCTGGCGAAGCCGGGGCGGGGCAGCTTTTCGGGTCGCTTCGCCGAGATTCTGACCGACCGCATCCTGTCGCTCGGCCAGCGGCAGCCGATCCCGCCCGAGGCGCGGCTCGCCCGCCGCGAAATTCCGCCACCGGCCCCGGTGGCATTCGATGCGGCGGCGCCGCTCGCCTGCATCGCGGTCGCGGCCTCGACCGGCGGCATTCCGGCGTTCACCAACTTCCTCGCCAATCTCGACCCGCGGATTTCGGCGCCGATCCTGCTGACCCAGCATCTGCCCGACGCCTTCATGGAATTTTACGCGCGCCAGATCGCGACGATGACGGCGCGCACCGTTCGCGTCGCGGCGGCGGGCATGCCGGTATTGCCGAACCATATCTATCTTGCCCCCGGCGATGCCCATCTGATGGTCGTCAATGCAGGGCGGCGGCAGGAAATCGCGCTCGATCGCCGTCCGGTCGACAATGGCTGTTGCCCCTCCGCCGACCCGATGCTGGCTTCGGTCGCCGATGTCTATGGCGCCGGCGGTGTGGCCGTCGTGCTGAGCGGCATGGGCCGCGACGGGGCGACCGGCGCGGCGCGACTGAAGGATGCGGGCGGCACGGTCCTCGCGCAGGCGCCCGAAAGCTGCGTCATCTGGGGGATGCCCGGCGCCGTTGCAAAGGCGGGGATTGCCGCGGCGACGCTCAACCCCGATGCGATCGCGCTGATGCTCGGCGCCTATCTTGGCGGCAGCAAAAAGTCATGATGGGCGGCGGCGCCAGCGAGTCCGCCTATCGCGTGCTGATGGGCGTGCTCGAATCGCGCACCGGCCAGACGCTGTCGCCGAACCGGATATGGCGGATCGAAATGTCGCTGAAGCCGGTGATGCAGCGTCACGGCATCGCCGATCTCGACGCGCTTGTCGCCGCGCTCGTCACCTCGACCAGCCGGCAACTGCTCGACGACACGGTCGATGCGATGCTCAACAACGAAACCTATTTCTACCGCGAACACAGTGTGTTCGATGACATAGCGAAGACCGCGCTTGAACATATTCGCGAAACCAATGCGGCCAAGCGGCGCGTGACGATCTGGCATTGCGGCGTGTCGACCGGCCAGGAAGCCTATTCGATGGCAATGCTGCTCGCCGAACAGGGCGAGCAATGGGCGGGGTGGCAGGTCGATGTCGTCGGCACCGACGTCAGCTATCATGCGGTCAGCCGCGCGCGCGTCGGGCTGTACAGCCAGTTCGAGATTCAGCGCGGCCTGCCGGTGCAGCGCATGGTGCGATGGTTCGACCAGACCGAAGGCGGCTGGCTTGCCAAGGCCGACCTGAGGCGCCGGATCGACTTTTCGGTGCAGAATATGCTCGTCGATCGCCCGCCGCTTGCCAGCCCGGCCGATCTTATCTTTTGCCGCAACCTGCTGCTCTATTTCTCGCTGCCGATGCGGCAGAAGGCCTTCGCGCGGCTGCGTTCGGTCGCCGCGCCGCAAAGCTTTCTGGTGCTGGGGGCGGGCGAGACGGTGCTCGGCCAGACCGACCAGTTCGTGGCGAGCCGCCGCCTGCGCGGGCTTTACGAGCCCGCCGACCAGCAGGTGCGCGCGCCGGTCGCGGCCTGACCTTGCAATTTGCGCCCGACTGGCGCAAGCGAACGCAAGGCAGGGCAGGAACGGGCCGCGACACGCATGAGCGACTTTATCGAACGCTGGTCACCCAATTTCGACGAGCGCGCGCTGCCCATCTCGATGATCGTGCTGCATTATACCGGCATGAAGACCGGCGCCGAAGCCCTTGATCGGCTTGCCGATCCCGAGGCGAAGGTGTCGGCGCATTATGTCGTCAGCGAGGACGGCCAGATCACCCATATGGTGCCCGAGGACAAGCGCGCTTGGCACGCGGGCAAGTCCCACTGGCGCGGGATCAGCGACATCAATTCGGCGAGCGTCGGGATCGAGATCGTCAATCCCGGTCATGAATTCGGCTATGTTCCCTTTCCCGACCCGCAAGTCGCCTCGGTCGTGCGGCTCGTTCATCAGATCAAGGACCGCCACGCGATCACGCGCGGCAATGTCGTCGGCCATTCGGACATCGCGCCGACGCGCAAGCAGGATCCGGGCGAGCTTTTTCCGTGGGGCGAACTGGCGCGCCGGCGCTTGGCGCTGCCGCGGCCGACCAAGAAACTGACCGATCCGCTATGGACCGACGCCGGTTTCCTGCTCGCGCTCGAACGTTTCGGCTATGATGTCACCGACGGCTTTGCCGCGACCGTCGCCTTTCAGCGCCGTTTCCGCCCCGAACTGATCGACGGAACGATCGACGGCGAATGCCGCGCGATCCTGCTCGCGCTGCTGCTGCCGCAGCCCGAGGGTGATTGATCGGCTGGGAGTGACTGGAAACGACCGATTGCGGACGTTCCAATTCCAAGCCACAGTCGTCTTATGAGCTTTTTGACATTTCGATACCGATATGACGGCACTCCCACCCATGTTCTTGACGATTTCGGTTGGCTGGAGATGCGCGTGGTCACCGAAAGTCGTTCGGGAGTCGGCGGTTTTTGGGTCCAGTGGCAAGATGTAAAGGAGTTTGGCGAAAAGCTCTCGGCGTATCCAATTGACCCGAACGCTCCTCTTGCCGAGCAATGGGGTTACAGCGAGAACGGCGAGTATGAGAAGGTCCTGGGAGTTGAAATTGCCCCGGCCAATGCACGCGGAGGCCTGAAAGTCCGTGTTGAAATAGCAGATCAGGATGACCCGACCGACTGCGTCAAAACTTCATTCCAAACGAATTATCCGGACTTGGCGGCATTCCAGCTTGAGATAGCGAAACTGATGGCTGGCGAGATCGAAGAGGCGCGCCTCAGCGGGAGGTGATGTCGGCTTCCCACCCCACTTCCGCCGCTCGCGCAATCGCTCGCAATCGGCGCTCGTTCGCGCTATAACCGCATGAGGCCAGAGGGTCGGGCGATCGCCGCCGCGCAAGCGGGGGAGGAAAGTCCGGGCTCCACGGAAACCACGGTGCCGGATAACGTCCGGCGGCTTCGGGCAACCGGAGCAAGGGAAAGTGCCACAGAGAGCAGACCGCCAACGGCTTCGGCCCGGCGAAAGGTGAAAGGGTGCGGTAAGAGCGCACCGCGCGGACGGCAACGGACGCGGCACGGCAAACCCCACCGGGAGCAAGGTCGAATAGGGATGGCAAGAGGTGACTCAGGGCTGGTTCCGGCCCCGCCGTCCGGGTTGACTGCTTGAGCGTCCGGGCAACCGGCCGCCTAGAGGAATGATCGCCCATCCCCGGCAACGGGGTGGACAGAACCCGGCTTACAGACCCTCTGGCTTCACTCTCCCATCCCCGCGCGCCCCGCGCGCGGGAACCGCGCTGTCCAGCCCCGCGTTGGATGCAGACAGTCTGAAGGGAGACGAAGCATGAAAGTCGTCGACGACCATGTCGAAGTGACCGACGAAGAAGCCAGCAGCGGCGTCAAAGGTCATGGCGTGCGCTATGTCCTTGCGATTTCACTGTTTCTGGCGGTAATCGTGCTGTCGATAGTGTGGATTATCCCGGCGCTGATGGGGCAGGGGCAATAGTCATTTCGCCGCTGCGTCGAACGCATCGTCGCCGATGGGCGCGTCTTCCATCCAATAGACGCCGATCGGGCGGCGAAAACGCTTGAGTCCCGTTTTTTGATAGGACGCATTTTCGCCTGACCCGCTTAGCTTGAGCGTGGAGGTGATGACGTCGCCGGTCAGCAGATTCCAGCTCAGTTCGCTGCCGTCGTGCGCGAAGGTGCGGCTATACATCGTCGCATCGAGGCCGATGAGCTTCATCCGGCCAGCCTCCGGGTCGAGCCGAAAGCGATAGGTCGCCGTCGTCGCGGTCGTTCCGCCGGTCAGGTCCTTGACCACCAGAACGCCCTTCGCGACCGACATCTCCGCCGCGCCGAGCGGATAGGCGTCGAGGTCGAGCATGCCCAGCGGCGCATGGCCGAAATCGATCTTGCCCTTGTCGGCCATGCGAACGCGCAATGTCCTTTTGTCGTCACCGCGGACGATATAGGCGATGTCGTCGACGCCATCGCTATTCAGGTCGCCCGCGATGCGCGTTTCAAGCTCTTCGCCGCGGCTTAGGTCAGCCTTGATCTGGGCATCGCCCGGCGGCTGCATCGCCTGGGTACCATTTGCCGCCAGCGACAATGCAACGACGATAATTCCCCGCATCGACCCATCTCCTTGCGTGACGATCGGATAGCTTCGCACGATCTGTTGCGCGTCGCTGTGATCGCGCGCACAGGCGGCACGTGCCGCGCTCACGGATAGGCGATGGCGACGATTTCCCATTCCTTGGGCCCGGCGGGCAGTTGGACCGTGCGCAAGTCGCCGGTCGCCGCGCCGCGCAGCGCCCGGGCGAGCGGACTGTTCCAGCCGATCCGGCCGGCGCCCGCATCGGCCTCATCGTCGCCGACCAGCGTGACGGTGCGGCGCGCATCCTCCTCGTCCGCGAGTTCGACCGTGGCGCCGAACCAGATGCGGCCTTTGTCGGGCTGTTCCGCGGGGTCGACGACCCGCGCCGCCTTCATCCGGCGCGCGAGGAAGGACAGTCGCCGGTCGATCTCGCGTAGCCGTTTGCGGCCGTAGATATAGTCGCCATTCTCGCTGCGGTCGCCATTGCCGGCGGCCCAACTGATCGTTTCGACGAGCTTGGGGCGTTCGGTTGCGAACAGCAGATCATATTCGGCGCGCAGCGCGGCGAAGCCCGACGGGCTGATGATATTGGTCTTGTCCCCCGCCATCGACCGGTCAGCCGGGTGTGCGCTTGCCGAGATAGAAGCTCAGCGGTGCATCGGGCAGCGACCGGTCGCCATCGCGCAGCGTGTCGTAGACGACCGCATTTTCGAGCACGCGCTGCACATAGTTGCGCGTTTCGAAAATCGGAATCGCCTCGATCCAGTCGATCATGTCGACCGTGCCCGATCGCGGATCGCCATTGGCGCGCAGCCACTTGTTCACATTGCCGGGACCGGCGTTATAGGCCGCGACCGCGAGCGGATAGCTGCCGCCGAAATAGCTGAGCATCTGCTGAAAATAGGTCGATCCCAATGTCATATTATAATTGGTGTCGCTGGTCAGCGAGCTCGCGTCATAACCAAGGCCGAGCTTGTTTGCGACTTCGCGCGCGGTTCCCGGCATCAGCTGCATCATCCCGCGCGCGCCGGCGTGACTGACCGCCTGGCGGTCGAACTGGCTTTCCTGGCGGGTGATCGCGTGGATGAAGGTCCAATTGCCCTCATGTCCCGCCGGCACACGCACCGTCGGAAAGCCCGAAACCTCGACCGCGTCGAGGCTGTTCGCCTGCGCGCTGCGGCCGATCATGACGCCAAGGTCGGGGCGGCCGATCGACGCGGCGAGCTGGCCCGCCAGAACATGGTCGGTCGGCGTCGTCGCGCGTTGCGCCAGCGCGCGGAGGAACAGCGACTGTTCGCGCCAGGCGCCGATTTCGCCCAGCGCGCGGGCGGCGCGTACCAGCCGGTCGTCATCGAACGCTTCGCGTTCGGATGCGCTAACCCGGATCGTCGGGACGGGCACCGGCTTGGGCTGGCGGCGGCCGAGCCGTTCGAGCGAGAGCTGGCCGTAAAACTGGTCATAATGCTCGGCAGCGTCGGCGAAATGCGCATTGGCGGCGGTGGTATCGCCCGCTGCGAGCGCGGCGCGGCCGGCCCAGTAAAAGCCCTTGGTGCGCGTCTGCGCCGAGCGCGCGGCTTCGCCATAAGCGCGGAACAGTCGCACCGCCTCGCCCGGCCGGCCAAGGCTCTTGTAGGCGAGCTGGCCCGCGAGCCATGCCAGCGACGTGTAATCGTCGCGCACGCCGAGCGGCTGTTCGCGCACCACGGTTCCCGACGGCAGCGCGTCGTCGAGCTGCCGCGCGATATTATAGGCGGTCGTCTTGTCGCCCGCGGCGTCGGCCTGACGCGCGTTGGTGAGCAGCGTTTCGAGCCATTCCTCGGCATCGGTGGGTGCCGAGGCCAGATTGCGCGGCCCGGCGAGCAGCGCGCGCGCTTCGCCGACGCGGCCGGCCTTGCGCAGCCACGTCGCCTTGTCGGCGATATAGCCGGGATCGGTGCGGGTCAGCGACGGATATTGCGCTTCGATCGCCGACGCCTGCATCGCGGCGTCGACCGCGCCGCTGCGCATTGCCAGCCGCGCCGCGAAGATCGGCCGCCGGTCGGGCGAGGTGAAGGCGAGTTGGCGCGAGGCGGGGCCGGTCGCGCCCAGCCACAGCAGCTTGTCCATGCGGGCATCATGATCGGCAAGCGAGATCGCGCCGGGGAAGAGGCTGAGCACCCGGCTGACCTCCGCCTCGTCGAGCGTGCCGCCGGTCCAGGCGCGGCGCACCGCGGCATAGGCTTCGTCGCGGCGGCCCGACGCGTTGAGTGCCAGCGCCATGCGCAGTTCGCCGCTGGCAGTGCGCGGCGGAAAAGCCTGGAAATAGGCGAGCGTGCGCGCGGGATCGAAGCTGTCGATCGCGATCGCCTTTTCGGCGCGGACGCGCATCTTGTCGGCATCGGGCCAGTCGCGATTGGCCATCAGGAACCGCGAAAGCCGGTCGAAGGACGCGTTCTGGTCCTGCGTCAGTCGCCGCCATTCGAGCACCGCGTCGCCAACCGTGTTGGTCGCGCTCGGCGGCGAGGTCGAGACCGACGCGAGCCCCATCTGGGCGCGATACCACGCCATCTGATCGGGCGTCAGTTCGCTCGCGGTGGCGACCGATGGGACAAGCAGCGCTGCGGCGAGCGCGAGGCGGGAAATTGGGGGCAGCGAAAACATGCCGGCCATGTTAGTGGCAAACTCCTTGCAGGGCGCTGAATAGGCGTTCATGACGCGGCGCGCTGACCGGATTCTATCGGTGAAAGCGGCTTTTTGTAAAGGAGCGGAGCATGTTCTCGGGGTCGATTCCCGCTTTGGTGACGCCATTTCGCGACGGTGCGTTGGATATGCAGGCCTTTGCCCGCCTCGTCGACTGGCAGATCAAAGAGGGGACGAGCGCGCTTGTGCCGTGCGGCACCACCGGCGAGAGCCCGACGCTGAGCTTCGACGAACATTATCGCATCATCGACGCGTGCATCGAGGCGGCGGCGGGACGGGTGCCGGTAATCGCCGGCTGCGGGTCGAACGACACCGCCACCGCGATCCGCCACATGCGTCATGCGCAGGCCGCTGGGGCGAGCGCCGCGCTGATCGTCGCGCCCTATTACAACCGGCCGACGCAGGAAGGCATGCTCGCCCATTTCAGGGCGCTCGCCGACGCGAGCGATCTGCCGATCGTCGTCTACAACGTCCCCGGCCGCACCGTCGCCGACATCAGCGCCGAAACCATGTGCAAGCTTGCCGAAATTCCGACGGTCGTCGCGACCAAGGACGCGAGCGGCGATCTTGCGCGCGTGACGATGCACCGCGCAGGGGCGGGCGCCGATTTTTGTCAGCTCAGTGGGAACGACGACTTGTGGTTGCCGCACGCCGTTCTGGGCGGGGCGGGCTGCATTTCGGTCACCGCCAATGTCGCGCCGCGCCTGTGCGCCGATTTCGCCGCCGCCTGCGCCGCGGGCGACTGGCCGCGCGCGCTAGTCCTGCACGACCGGCTGTTTCCGCTGCACAAGGCGATGTTCACCGACGCGTCACCGGCGCCGGTCAAATATGCGCTGTCGCGGGTGCACGACTGGTTTTCGCCCGATGTGCGCCTACCTATCATTCCGGCGTCCGCTGCATCGCGCGCCGCCGTCGATGCCGCACTGGTTTCGGCGGGCGTTCTCTAGGTTTCAGGTTTTCTTCATTCATGGCCCGTCCGCAATCCGCCCCCGAATTCGACAAGAAGAAGGTCGTTGCCGAAAACCGGCGGGCGCGCTTCGACTATGCCATCGACCAGGTGTTCGAGGCGGGGATCGCGCTGCAGGGTACCGAGGTGAAATCGCTGCGTTTTGGTGAGGGGACGATCGCCGAAAGCTATGCCGAAGTCGCGGGCGGCGAGGTGTGGCTGATCAACGCCAACATCCCCGAATTCAGCCACGGAAACCGCTTCAATCACGAGCCGCGCCGGCCCCGCAAGCTGCTGCTCAACACGCGCGAGATCAATAAATTGCACGCGGCGGTGGCCCGGCAAGGGATGACGCTGGTGCCCTTGAGCGTATATTTCAACGGACGCGGGCGCGCGAAGGTCGAACTCGCGCTCGCCAAGGGCAAGAAGGCGCACGACAAACGCGAGTCGATCAAGGAACGCGACTGGAAGCGCGACAAGCAGCGATTGATGAAGGAACGGGGATGAGCGGGGGGAAGCCGCGCGACAAGGCGGCGGTGATGAACTGGATCAAGCGCCACTCGCCGTCGCGTGAGGAGCTGCTCGAAAGCCGGTTCGTCAAGCCCTTTGCCCATCGCGTCGCGCATAGCCATTTGTGGCGCTTCACCCGCACCTCGGTGCGCCGCGGCACCGCGCTCGGCCTGTTCGTCGGCATCTTTTTCCTGATTCCTGGCGCGCAGATACTGGGCGTGGCGCTGCTTGCGCTGCCTTTCCGTGCCAATATTCCGATCGGCGTCGCGATGACCTTCCTGTCCAACCCTGCAACGACGCCGCTGCTGATCGCCGCGGCGGTATGGCTCGGCAATGATCTGTTCGGGCTGCATGCCAATGTCGCAACCTTCTCGATCATGATCGACAAGGGCGCATCGGTCGGCGAATGGGCGCGGTGGCTGTTGTCCGACGCCGCGCCGGCTCTGATCGCGGGTCTCTTCGTGATCTCGGTCGTTACCGCGGTGGTCGGCTTCCTGCTCGCGGCGGTGATCTGGGACAATTGGATCCGCCTGCGCTGGCGGCGCAAATTGCGCCGCGCGCGCGACCAACGACTTGAGTCATCGACGAGCGACACGGCGGCCGGTTGATCGCCCGCCGTCAGCTTTTATAGCTGTCTCCATCGCAGGATCCGCGCCGTCCATGGCGCGGAGGATCATGTCCTGCCCGTCAACCTGGGGATAATCATGACACGTATGACGCATTCTTCGCGCCTGATGGCGACCGCCGCGCTGGGCGCGATGCTGTTCGGCATGGCGCCGGCGGTTTCGGTTTCGGCCAAGGAACAGGCTGCCGCCTCGGCCAAGGCCGACAAGCCCGAAATCGGCGACTTCGGCTTCGACACGACCGGGATGGACAAGAGCGTACTGCCCGGCAACGATTTCTATGCCTATGCCAATGGCACCTGGGCCAAGAACACCGCGATCCCGGCGGACAAGTCCAACTATGGCATGTTCACCGCGCTCGCCGACCTGTCGCAAAAGCGCACGCAGGAGATTCTCGAGGCGGCGAAGGGCGATCCGAACAGCATGATCGGACGCGCCTATGCCTCCTATCTCGATTCGGCGTCGGTCGAGGCGAAGGGGCTTGCCCCGATCCAGCCGTGGCTCGCGAAGATCCGCGCCGTCGACAAGCCGGGCCTCGCCGCGCTGCTCGCCGAAGCCGACCGCAACGGCGTCTCGCATTTCTTCGGCGGCTATGTCGGGCAGGACGACAAGAATCCCGACGTCTATATCTACACGATGTTCCAGGGCGGCCTCGGCATGCCCGATCGCGACTTCTACCTGAAGGACAATGAGCGCAACGCCAAGCTGCAGGCGGCCTACCTCAAGCATCTGGAAAATGTCCTGACGCTTGCAGGCGAACAGGACGCCGCGGCGCGGGCGCAGGCAATCTATGCCTTCGAAAAGCGGATCGCGATGGTCCATTGGGACAAGAATGACAGCAGCGACGCGACCAAGGTCTATAACAAGATGACGCTTGCCGAACTGGAAAAGGCGGCGCCGGGCTTCGACTGGACGACCTTTGTTCGCGGCATCGGCGTCAAGGAAGACGCGCTGCTCGTGTCGCAGCCGAGCGCTTTCACCGGCGCGGCGAAGCTGATTGCCGACGCGCCGATCGGCGTGCTGCGCGACGCGCTGCTCGTCCGCAGCCTCGACGGCTTTTCGGACGTGCTGCCCGATGCGGTCGCGCAGGAAGCCTTCTCCTTCTATGGCACCGCGCTGTCGGGAACGCCGCAGATGCAGGAGCGCTGGAAGCGCGCGGTCGATTTCACGACCGGCAATCTGGGTGAAGCGGTCGGCAAGGATTATGTCGCGAAATATTTCCCGCCCGAAACCAAGGCGGAAATGGACAAGCTGGTCAAGAATGTCATCGCGGCGCTCGGCCACCGCATCGACAATCTTGCGTGGATGCAGCCCGAAACCAAGGTGAAGGCGAAGAAGAAGCTGGCCAATTTCACCACCAAGATCGGCTATCCTGATCGCTGGAAGGATTATGGGTCGCTGGAAATCCGGGCCGACGACCTGTTCGGCAACGCGCTGCGCGCCAACCAGTGGCAACATGACGACAATATCAGCCGTCTCGGTGGTCCGATCCGGCGCTGGGAATGGGGCATGACCCCGATGACGGTCAATGCCTATGCCAATTTCGGGATGAACGAGATCGTCTTCCCGGCCGCAATCCTGCAGCCGCCCTTCTTCGATCCGAAGGCCGACCCGGCAATCAACTATGGCGGCATCGGCGCGGTGATCGGCCATGAGATCAGCCACCATTTCGACGACCAGGGTTCGAAATATGACGAAACCGGCAAGCTCGCCGACTGGTGGACGCCGGAGGATGTGAAGGCGTTCGAAGCGGCGAGCAAGGCGCTCGTCGCGCAATATGACGCCTATGAAGTGCTGCCGGGCGAGCATCTCGACGGCACCTTCACGCTGGGTGAGAATATCGGCGATCTCGCCGGCCTCAACATCGCCTATGACGCGTACAAGGCGTCGCTGGGCGGCAAGGAGGCGCCGGTGATCGACGGGCTGACCGGCGACCAGCGCTTCTTCCTCGGCTGGGCGCAGGTATGGCGGCGCAACTATCGCGAACAGAATCTGTCGCAGCGCATTTCGACCGATCCGCATTCGCCCTCGATCCAGCGGACTTGGGTCTCGCGCAATCTTGACCCTTGGTATAAGGCCTATCAGGTTAAGCCGGGCCAGAAGCTCTATCTGGATCCGAAGGATCGTGTTCGCATCTGGTGATGCGCTGACTGGGAAAGTGTGAATTGACCGCGCAGAGCCTGCCTTCCGCTGATACCGATTTCAGCAGGGGGGTGGGCGCTGCCGGTCCGCTTTCTGCAATTCAAGGACTTTCCCGGATCGACCTTGCGCTGCTCGGCGGTCTCGCGCTGGTGTCGGTCGGGCTGTTGTTCTGGGCCACCGGCGACGCGGTGCTTGCCGCCGGTTTCCTTGCCGGACTCGCGCTCGCGGCGGGCGGCATGATCCTCGCGCGGCGTCTTTTTCCGGCGGCCGCGGTGGGCGAGGCAGCGCCGACCGATTGGTCGATGCTGCGCGCCGCGGTCAATCATGACGATATTGCGATTGCGATCACCGACCGGGCCGGACGTCTCGTCTGTGCGAACGACCTGTTCGCGACATGGATGGGCGGCTTCGTCACGCCGCCGGGCCTGCCGCTCGAAGGGCGCGGCGCCGAGCTGCTCAAAAATGCGGGCCGGACCGCGTGGCGCGACGGTGAAGGCGGGGTCGACGAAATCGCGGTCGGGCCCTTGCAACTTCGCGCGCAAGTGCTGCGATCGGGGCAGGCCGAAGACTATCTGATCTGGCGCTTTTCGGCCCATGAACGGCTCGATCTGGCGGGAGAGATCGTCCGCCACCTCGACGGGCCCGCGGGGCGCACGCTGGCACAGGCGGGGGTGATGGCGGCGCTGGTTAGTGCCGAGGGCCGGTTGCGCGTTGCCAATCAGGCGTTTCTTTTGCGCGCGCTCGGCGAAGAGGATGCGCTCCATTATGCGGGGCGCGATGTCGCCGGGATGTTGCGGCTCGACGATGCCGGCGCGCTCTATTTCGCGCGTGAGGGCGACCGGGCGACGCCGGTGCGGATGCTGCAAATCCCGCTGACGCCGGCCGATACGCACGGGCCGATGCTGCTCGCCATGCTCGACGAGGAGATCGGACCCGCCGATCGCGGCACGGCGCAAAGCTATGTCGAAACGCTGCTGTCGCTGCTGCCCTTCGGGCTTGCGCTTGTCGATCGCGACGGCCGCTTTCTTTACATGAACCGCGCTTTCATGCGCGCTGCGGGCGTCGCCGATGGCAAGAAGCCACGCTACCCCGGCGATCTTGTGGTCGGCGAGGACAAGGGGCCGCTCGCCGACATGATCCGCCGCCACAGCAGCGGGCAGCAGGTCGGCGGCGATCTCTCGATCCGGCTGGCCGGGCAGGGCGACGAGCCGGTGTCGATGCGCGTCGTTGGCGTGCGCGGGCTGGGCGAGGCGGCGGTTCTGCTCAGCCTCAAGGATTCGAGCGAGGAGTCGCGCCTCAAGCGCCAAGTGGCGCAAGCGTCGAAGATGCAGGCGGTCGGCCAGCTTGCGGGCGGGGTCGCGCATGATTTCAACAATATCCTGACCGCGGTGCTCGGAAGCTGCGACCTGATGCTGATGCGGCACACGCCGGGCGACAGCGACTATGACGATATTCAGCAGATCCGCAGCAACGCCAACCGCGCCGCGAGCCTGACGCGGCAGTTGCTCGCCTTTTCGCGTCAGCAGACGTTGCGGCCGCAGATACTGCAGCTTCCCGACGTGATTTCGGAGGTGTCGCATCTGCTCAAGCGATTGATCGGCGATACGGTGCAATTGTCGGTGCATCACGGCCGCGGGCTGGGTGCGGTGCGCGCCGACCCAGGGCAGCTCGAACAGGTCATCATCAACCTTGCCGTCAATGCGCGCGATGCAATGCCCGGCGGCGGGACGCTGACGATCGAAACCTATCCCGTTTCGGCCGCCGAGGTGCGCCAGATGGGCAATGAATTCATGCCGCCCGCCGATTACAGCGCGCTGAAGGTCAGCGACACGGGCACCGGCATTCCGGCCGAAGTGCTGCCCAAAATCTTCGAACCCTTTTTCACGACCAAGGATGTCGGCAAGGGGACGGGGCTGGGGCTGTCGACGGTCTACGGCATCATCAAACAATCGGCTGGTTTCATCTTTGCCGACAGCAAACCGGGCGCGGGGACCAGCTTCACCATCTATCTGCCGGTTCACCGCGCCGAAAGCGGCGTGCCGGCAACGCCGCCACCGGCCGCAAAGGCCAAGAAAAGCCAGTGGGGCACCGGCACCATCCTGCTCGTCGAGGACGAGGATATGGTGCGGGCGGTCGCCGAACGGGCGCTAACCCGCGCGGGTTATACGGTGGTCACCGCGTCGCAGGGCGAAGAGGGGCTTGAACGCTTCGCCACGATGGACAAGATTGATCTGGTGATCAGCGACGTTGTGATGCCGACGATGGACGGGCCGACGATGGTCCGCGCGATGCGCGCCAAGCGGGCGAGCCTGCCGGTGCTGTTCATGTCGGGCTATGCCGAGGAGCAATTGCGCCAGTCGATCAACATCGACGATGTCGCCTTCCTGCCCAAGCCCTTCTCGGTCGCGCAGCTTGCAGAAGCGGTGTCGATGGCGCTCGACGACGCGGCGCACAGGGTGGGCCATGGCTGAAGACCGGTTGATCCTGCTCGTCGAGGACGATGTGCTGATCGGCATGATGCTCGTCGATATGTTCGATGCGCTCGGCTATCCCGAACCGGCGCAGGCGACGACCAACGAGGAAGCGCTCGCGGCGATCGCGTCGCAGCCAGTGGCGGGCGCGCTCGTCGATATCAACCTGGGCGACGAAAAGGGCTGGCCGGTCGCCGATGCGCTGGCGGAGCGGGGGATTCCCTTTGCCTTCACTTCGGGCGGCGGCGACGTGATTCCCGCGCCGCACGCGAGCCGCAAGCTGGTGACGAAGCCGTTCCGTATCGCCGAAATCGAAGCCGTTCTGAACGGGTTTTTCCCGGAATAGCGCGGCTTGCGCAGGAGCGGCGCGAAAATATTTGTTCCCCACTTGTTCCTGTAGAACAAATGACGTACACAGCTCTGGCGTTGCGGTGGTTCTGCCTTCGCTCTAGAGCTGGAAAGGAACGGTCATGGCCGGACAATTATCACTCGTCGAATCGGGGAAATCAGTGAACAGCACAGACAGGCAGAAGGCGCTCGACGCCGCACTCGCGCAGATCGATCGCGCGTTCGGCAAGGGCTCGGTGATGAAGCTCGGATCGAAGGAAGCGATGCAGGTCGAGGCGGTCTCGACCGGATCGCTCGGGCTCGACATCGCGCTCGGCGTGGGCGGTCTGCCGCGCGGCCGCGTCATCGAAATCTACGGTCCCGAAAGCTCGGGCAAGACCACTCTCGCGCTGCATTGCATCGCCGAAGCGCAGAAGACCGGCGGAACCGCGGCTTTCGTCGACGCCGAACATGCGCTCGATCCCGTCTATGCGAAGAAGCTGGGCGTCAATATCGACGAACTGATCGTGTCGCAGCCCGATACGGGCGAACAGGCGCTTGAAATTGTCGATACGCTGGTGCGTTCGAACGCGATCGATGTGCTTGTCGTCGACTCGGTCGCCGCGCTCGTCCCGCGCGCCGAAATTGAAGGCGAGATGGGCGACAGCCACGTTGGCCTTCAGGCGCGCCTGATGTCGCAGAGCTTGCGCAAGCTCACGGGCTCGATCAGCCGTTCGCGCTGCATGGTGATCTTCATCAACCAGCTGCGCATGAAGATCGGCGTGATGTACGGCAATCCCGAGACGACGACGGGCGGCAATGCGCTCAAATTCTACGCCTCGGTGCGCCTCGATATCCGCCGCACCGGCCAGATCAAGGACCGCGACGAAATCGTCGGCAACACCACGCGTGTCAAAGTCGTCAAGAACAAGGTCGCGCCCCCGTTCAAGCAGGTCGAATTCGACATCATGTACGGGCAGGGCATTTCGAAGATCGGCGAAATCCTCGACCTCGGGGTCAAGGCCGGTCTGGTCGAAAAATCGGGCGCCTGGTTCAGCTATGATTCGATCCGCATCGGTCAGGGCCGCGAAAATGCGAAGAATTTCCTGACCGAAAATCCCGAACTGATGGAGCGGCTCGAAAAGGCGATCCGCAGCCGCACCGATGCGGTGGCCGAAGAGATGATGACCGGCCCCGACGCGGACGACGACGATATCTAATCCGAATCCGGCGAGCCGTCGCAATACGGCTCGCCGGCGAACGGCGGCGGGCCCGTGCCTTCTCCGGCACGCCTCCTTGGATCTGCCCGACCCCTCTCTCGGCAGGTCGGCCCGGCCGCCGTTGACCATGCCGGCGCTGACCATGCTGGCGGGGGCATGTACCGCATCCCGGCTTGCGTGTTCAGGGGCAAGGACTACACAGGCTCGATGCCCGCGATCCGCCTTTTCGGTTTGCCGACCGACGTCAACAGCAGTTTCGAACGCGGCGCGGCGGGTGGTCCTGCCGCGATCCGTGCGGCGCTGCGCAGCGATCGCGGCAATATGGCAAGCGAACTCGGTCCCGAAATCGGCACGGATATCGCCTTCACCGACGATGGCGACCTGCCGCTGACCGAGCATGTCGCACACGACGATGCCGCGATCCGGCGCCATGTCGCGATGCTGCACGAGGATGGCGAAATTCCCGTCGCGCTTGGCGGCGATCATGCGGTGACATTTCCGCTCGTCGAAGCCGCCGCCGCCTGTTTCGGTCCGCTCCACATCCTGCACATCGACGCGCATCCCGACTTGTACGACGACTTCGGCGGCAATCCGCGCAGCCATGCGTCGCCCTTTGCCCGGATATGCGAAGCGGGCCATGCCGCGCGATTGGTCCAAGTCGGTATCCGCACGTTGAATCGCCATTGCGCCACGCAAGCCGATCGCTTCGGCGTCGAGATCGTCCCGATGGCGGGCTTCGTTCCCGAAGCGGTGCCGGTGCTGAGCGGCCCGCTCTATATCTCGATCGACCTCGACGGGCTCGATCCGTCGGCGGCGCCCGGCGTCGCGCATCCCGAGCCCGGCGGGCTGACGGTGCGCGAACTGCTCGCGGTGCTGCACCGGCAGCGCGCGCCGATCGTCGGCGCGGACATCGTCGAACATCATCCGGGCCGCGATATCGGCGGCGTGACCGCGATTGTCGGCGCCAAGCTGGTGCGCGAGCTGGCGGCGTTGATCGATCGTAACGGATATTGGCGCGGATAAGAGGAGAATGCGATGAGCTTGATCGTCCACCATCTGAACAACAGCCGCTCGCAGCGCATATTGTGGCTGCTTGAGGAAATCGGCGCTCCATACGAAATCCGCCACTATCAGCGCGACGCCGTGACCAATCTCGCGCCGCCCGAGCTGAAAGCCGTCCATCCGCTCGGCAAATCGCCGCTGCTCGAGGACGATGGACGGGTGATCCAGGAATCGGGCGCGATCATCGAGTATCTGTGCGAGCGCCATGGCGGTGACGCCCTGATCCCGCCGCGCGGCACCGACGATCATGTCCGGCACCTCGAGCTGCTGCACTTTGCCGAGGGTTCGGCCATGACTCCTGTTCTCCTCAATCTCTACGTCGCCCGCCTCGGCGACGCTGCGGCGCCGCTGCGGCCGCGGATCGACGAACAGCTCGGCGCGCATTTCGCCTATCTCGAAAGCGAGATCGGCGACGCCGGGCATTTCATCGGCGATCGCCTGTCGGCTGCCGACATCATGCTGAGCTTTCCGGCCGAGGTTGCGGCGATGAACGGTGCCGATCGCTATCCGCGCCTCGCCGCCTTCGTCGCGGCATGCCACGCGCGCCCCGCTTGGCAACGCGCGCGCGAACGCGGGGGCGATTATTTTGTCTTTTGATCGCCGGTTTGGCGGGCTGATGCTGGTCGCGCTGTTCGCTGCGGCGAGTCCGGCGGCGGCGGCACCACCCGTTCTCGGGCCCGAGGTCGAGCGCGACGTCGTGGCACCCGAGGGCAAGAGCTTCGAGCCCGCCCCAGCCGATGAAGAAGGCGCGATCGACCGCTTCGCCGGGTTCACGATGGCGCTGGCCAAGCGCGACTATGAGGCGGCCTATGCGATGCTGCGCCTCTCGTTTCAGGCGTCGAACCCGCGGCTGGAATGGGAGATGAACCTGCGCAAGCGAACCGCGCTGTGGGCCGACGGCACGCTGCGCATCCTGCGCCTGACCTGGTATGCCGACCCGGCGGGGCAGCCGCCCGGCCTGTATGCCGCTTTCGATTTTCGCGGCGATCGCAAGGATGGTACGATGGATTGCGGCTATGTCGTCGTCCATCGCAGCGCCCCCGGTGCCGCCTTTACGGTCGTCCGCGTCGATACGTCGGAAGTGCCGCCTGACCTGATCGAGGACGGGGTGCCCAAGGCCGACGTGCTGCATCAACTTCCCTGCTATCTGGGCAGGGGCATCGCGACCGCCTTTTGAGCGTAGCGGCGCTGAGCCAGCCGACATCGGACTTGCGGTCCGCGCCCGTTGTCCGCAATATCGACCCGCGTTCATCCGGGCGACGGATGGCGGGGGGAGTTCGGGGTTATGGCAGGTCTGGTATTGGCGCTGTTGCTCGCGGCGGCGGGCGAGCCCGCAATCCGCGTCGAGAAGCTGGCGGCGGGTGGTTTCAGCGCCGATGTCGCCGATATCGAGGCGGCGCGGCTGACGACGACGATGGAAGAGGTCCAGCGGATCGCGGCGCAGCGCTGCGGCAAGATGAAGGTGCGTTTCGGCCGGTATAATTTCGACAGCCGCGTCGATACGGCCCGCAACGTCATGATGATCGAAAACCTGCGGCAGAAATTCTTCTGCTACGACCCCGCGACCGATCCCTACAAGCCCGTTCCGGCGGACTGGAAGGCGAGCGACGCCGATACGGCGGCGGCGACCAGCTTCGTGACGCGCTTCCTTGACCGGCTCGATCGCGGCGATCAGGCCGGGATCGCGATGATGGACCCGCTGGCGGAAATAACGCCGAAGGACTGGGCAAACCTGCATGCCGGCGCCACGCAGTTCCAGACCGGCGACGGATCGATGACGCCGCAATTCGTCGCGTGGAGCAACAATCCGGACGGGGCGGCTTATCCGGGCGCCTATGTCCTGTTTTCGGTGATCGACGATCATCCGGGGATTGCCGGAACGTGCGGCGGGATATTGGTGCAGCGCGTTCGCGAAGGCGAATATCGCATCGCCCAATATGATGTGCAGTTCATCTCGCAGGCGCTGGTGAACCAGCAGGGGTTGACCGGGCAGCAGCTCGACCAGCTCTGCCAACGCTAATGCTGCGCGTCTGTGCTTGAGTAACGGACGATCCGGCACTAGATCGCGCGCATGACATCGACCAACGACATCCGCCGCTCGTTCCTCGACTATTTTGCCGGGGCCGGCCACCATATCGAACCGTCGGCACCGCTGGTGCCGTTCAACGACCCGACGCTGATGTTCGTCAACGCGGGCATGGTGCCGTTCAAGAATGTCTTCACCGGGCTGGAGAAGCGTCCGTACAGCACGGCCGCGTCGTCGCAGAAATGCGTCCGCGCCGGCGGCAAGCACAACGACCTCGACAATGTCGGCTACACCGCGCGGCATCATACATTCTTTGAGATGCTGGGGAATTTCTCCTTCGGCGACTATTTCAAGGAACAGGCAATCGACCATGCCTGGACGCTGGTTCACAAGACCTGGGGCCTGCCCGCCGACAAGCTGACCGCGACCGTCTATCACACCGACGACGAGGCGTTCGACCTGTGGCGCAAGATTGCGGGCCTTCCCGAAGAGCGGATCATCCGCATCCCCACGAGCGACAATTTCTGGTCGATGGGCGACACCGGCCCGTGCGGGCCGTGCAGCGAAATCTTTTACGACCATGGCGACCATATCTGGGGCGGCCCGCCGGGATCGCCCGAAGAGGATGGCGACCGCTTCATCGAGATCTGGAATCTGGTGTTCATGCAATATGAGCAGATGCCGGATGGGCAGCGGGTCGACCTGCCGCGCCCGAGCATCGACACGGGCATGGGGCTGGAACGCATCGCGGCGGTGATGCAGGGCGTCCACGACAATTACGACATCGACACGTTCAAGGCGCTGATCGCCGCGTCGGTCGACCTGACCGGCGTTGCCGCCGCGGGCGGAAGCCAGGCAAGTCACCGTGTCATCGCCGACCATCTGCGCGCATCGAGCTTCCTGATCGCCGACGGTGTGCTGCCGTCGAACGAAGGGCGCGGTTATGTGCTGCGCCGGATCATGCGGCGCGCGATGCGGCACGCGCACCTGCTCGGCGCCAAGGATCCGCTGATGTACCGGCTGCTTCCGGCGCTGACGACCGAGATGGGCGCCGCCTATCCCGAGCTGATCCGCGCGCAGGCGTTGATTGCCGAGACGCTGGAGCGTGAGGAGGTCAAGTTCCGCCAGACGCTCGACAAGGGGCTGCGGCTGCTCGACGAGGCGACCGTGGGCATGGGCCAGGGCGCGACGCTGCCCGGCGATGTCGCGTTCAAGCTCTATGACACCTTCGGCTTTCCCTATGACCTGACCGAAGACGCGCTGCGCGCGCAGGGCATCGCGGTCGACCGATCGGGCTTCGATGCGGCGATGGCGCAGCAGAAGGCGGCGGCGCGCGCGGCATGGAAGGGCAGCGGCGAAAAGGCGTCGGACGAAATCTGGTTCGACCTTGCCGAAGCCAACGGCAGCACCGAGTTCACCGGCTACACCTCGACCGAGGGCGAGGGTGAGGTGATCGCGATCGTCAAGGACGGCCAGCCGGTCGAGGCCGCCGAAGCCGGCGACACGGTCGTCGTGCTGACCAACCAGACGCCCTTCTATGGCGAAAGCGGCGGCCAGATGGGCGATGCGGGAACGATCACGACGCTGGAAGGCGCCAAGGCCAAGGTCGAGGACACCGGCAAGCCGCTGGGCCGGCTGCACACGCATCAGGCAACGCTGGAGGCGGGCAGGCTGAAGGTCGGCGACACGGTGCACCTGTCGGTCGATGCCGCGCGCCGCGATCGCATCCGCGCCAATCATAGCGCGACGCACCTTGTCCACGCCGCGCTGCGCAATCGGCTCGGCGCGCATGTCACGCAGAAGGGCAGCCTGGTTGCCGAAGACCGATTCCGGTTCGACTTTTCGCACCCCAAGGCGCTGACACCGGAGGAAGTCGTCCAGATCGAAGCCGATGTGAATGCGCAGATCCGGGCGAACGAACCCGTTTCGACGCGGCTCATGACCCCCGAGGATGCGATCGCGGCGGGAGCGATGGCGCTGTTCGGCGAGAAATATGGCGACGAGGTGCGCGTGCTCAGCATGGGCAAGGGCGGCGAGCATAGCTATTCGGTCGAACTGTGCGGCGGTACGCACGTCCGGGCGCTGGGCGACATCGCCTTGTTCAAGATCATCAGCGAAAGTGCGGTTTCGTCGGGCGTCCGTCGGATCGAGGCGCTGACCGGCGAGGCGGCGCGCCAGTGGTTGCTGGGCCGCGACGAGGCGCTGAAGTCGGCGGCGGCGGCGCTCAAGACCTCGCCCGACGAGGTGCCGGCGCGCGTTGCCGCGATGGCCGAGGCGCTGAAGAAAGCCGAACGCGAACTGGCTGATGCGAAGAAGGCGCTGGCGCTTGGCGGCGGCGGTGCGGGCGGCGGCGCGGCGGCGGGTCCGGCGGTCGAACAGGTCGGCGATGTCGCCTTCCTGGCGCAGGTCGTCGAGGGGCTCGATCCCAAGGAACTGCGCGGCACGGTCGATGGCCTCAAGAAACAGGTCGGCAGCGGCGTCGCGATGCTCGTCGCGGTCAATGATGGCCGCGCGTCGGTCGCGGTTGGCGTGACCGACGACAAGACGGGCAGCCATAGCGCGGTCGATCTGGTCAAGGCCGCGGTCGCGGCGCTCGGCGGGCAGGGCGGCGGCGGCCGTCCCGACATGGCGCAGGGCGGCGGCCCGAACGGCGGCGCGGCGGACGAAGCCATCGCGGCGGTCAAGGCCGCGCTCGCCTGAAACGGTCGGACGTGAAACCGACAAAGAAGACGCGGCGCACCGATCATGCCGAGAGGCTGATCGCGGCGCCGCTGGTCGATGTGTTCGCGGCCTTTACCAGCGCCGAAAAACTGGCGCGCTGGCTACCGCCCGAGGGCGCGACGGGCGAATTCGAGCACAGCGATCTGCGCGAGGGCGGCGGGTTCCGCCTGCGCCTGACCTTCGACGACCCCGATGTCGAGACCAAGAGCGACGATGACAGCGATCTGGTCGCGGTTCACATCCCGGTGCTCGATGACGGGCGGCTGATCGTGTGGGAGGTCGAATTCGTTTCCGACGATCCGCGCTTTTCGGGCACGATGGCGATGCACTGGTATCTGTCGCGCAAGGGCGGCGGGACGCTGGTCACGGTCGATGCGCATCATGTGCCGCCGGGGATTTCGGCGAAGGACCATGAGGCGGGGCTGACGTCGTCGCTGGCGAAGCTGGCGGCGGTGGTGGAAGAAAGAGCGGTCAGTTAATAGCGACCTGTATCCCCGCGAAGGCGGGGATCCATCATCCGGCAGTGCAATTACGAGCCGGCGGGAGATGGGTCCCCGCCTGCGCGGGGACACACAATTAAGAGTAGGGCCTGGAAAAATTCAGCCCTCCACCCCTTTCGCTTTCCCCCACGCGCGGGCGGCGGTGTAGCCGAGGTAGCCGGTACCGAAGAGCGCGTAGAGCGGTTCGGGGATGCCGGCGAGATAGGCGTTCATGCCCTCTGCGATGCCCTTTGCCATGTCGGGGCGCGTCGCGGCGATCAGGCCCATCGGGATCGCCCATAGAAGCAGCGTATACATGACGTAGAGGAAGCTGGGCCGCGCGCGGCTGGTCCAGGGGTCGGTGCTGTTCGCCTCGGCGACGATCGCGGTCATCCGCGTCTTGATCGCCTCCATTTCCTGGCTGCCCTCGAGCTTCAGCAGTTCGAGCTTGGCGCGGTCGCGCGCTTCGGGGTCGGGGATGATCTTGTCGATCAGCTTCGCGACGGGGCCGATCAGGCCTTCGATGATGCTCATATTGGCGTTCCTTTCGTCCTTAACTTGTCAAACTTGTCACCAGGTCGTGTTCGGAATCAGGAGTTTGCGTCGCCGATGCGATTGGCGAGCCAGCCGTAGAGAAAGGCCTCCTGGCTCGGGCGGCGTTCGGCGAGCGCGATGTAGCGTTCGCCCTGCAGCGCCTCCATCGCGCGCAGCAGCACGGTCTCGCCGCCCTTGCCGCGCGCTTTCAGAAAACCGTCGAGCGCCGACAGCGTGCGCGGGCCGATGGCGCGGTCGACGGTAATGTCGGGATAATCGCGCGCCGTACGGTTGAGCGCGTTGAGTGCGCGCTGGAGAAAGCCAGTGGCGATCGCGGTGCCCATGTTGACGCCGGTATCGAACAGTTCGGCCGCAATGCGCGGCGCGCGCGCGGCGACACGATCGAAGGCGGGGCGCAGCCAATAGATGCGGCGATAGATGTTGGCCGCCTCGGCACGGGGCAGATCGCGCATCGGCCCCGCATAGCCCTGCGCCCGCGCCACCGCCTCGGTGACCCCCCAGCGCGTCGGACCGCCGCGATCGGCGGGGTGGTTTACATATCCGCCTTCGCGGTCGATGACGGCATCGATCAACGCGTCGATGGCAAGGCGGGGCAGGTCGGCAAGGGACATGATTCGCTCCTATGGTTCATTTGGATATAAAAACGAACCATATTGGAATATTGTAGGAAAGGATTTTCATGCGCGCGCTGCAAGTGAGCCAATTGGCGCCCGATCACGCGGGTTGCGCGATCGCCGACCTGCCGCGGCCCGAACCCGGGCCGGGCGAGGTGCGGGTGCGGGTGCGGGCGGCGGCGGTGAATTTTCCCGACCTGCTGATGACGCGCGGCGCCTATCAGCTCAAACCCGAGTTGCCCTTTGTGCCCGGGCTGGAGTTTTCGGGTGAGGTCGATGCGGTGGGCGCGGGCGTCGAAGGCTGGGCGCCCGGCGATGCGGTGATCGGCGGCAATCGGTTCGGCGCGATGGCCGAATATTGCATCGTTCCGGCGGCGGCGCTGCGGCGCAAGCCCGCCGCGCTCGACTGGGCGGCGGCGGCGGCCTGTCCGGTCGCCTATCTGACGGCTTATGTCGCGCTCGTCCGCTGCGCGCGGGTTGCCCCCGGCGACTGGGTGCTGGTCCACGGCGCGGCGGGCGGCGTGGGCCTGGCGACGGTCGATCTGGCACGCGGGCTGGGCGCGCGGGTGATTGCTGCGGCAAGCAGCCCCGCGAAGCGCGATGCCATCGCCGCGCTTTACACACCCGACGCGGTGATCGAGGCGGCGCCCGGTTTTCGCGAGACGGTGAAGGCGTTGACGGAAGGGAAGGGCGCCGATGTCATCGTCGACCCGGTCGGCGGCGATGTGTTCGACGAATCGGCGCGCTGCATCGCCTTTGGCGGCCGCTTGCTGGTTGTCGGCTTTGCGTCGGGGCGGATTCCCGAGATTTCGGTCAATATCCCGCTGATCAAGGGCTTTTCGGTCGTCGGGGTGCGCGCGGGCGAATATGGCCGCCGCTTTCCCGAGCGCGGGGCCGAGAATATCACCGCGATCGACGCATTGGCGGAGAGCGGGGCGATCCGCCCCCATGTCCACGCCGTGCTCGATCTTGCCGATTGGCGCGCGGGCTTTGCCATGCTCGAACGGCGCGAGGTGGTGGGGAAGGTCGTGCTGACGCCCTGACGAGCGGGCGCGGCGGCGCTTTGGCCCGCGACTGCGGCACCACGGCGCAACTGGTATAGTTTTGCGACAATCGATGGGTCATTAAGCCGCGGGGTGCCCGGCGCTTTGCCGCCCATAGTGAAGGACGACATGTGAGAAAATTTCTGACGATTGCCGCGCCGCTGATGCTTGCGATACCGGCCGCGCACGCGCAGCCGCCGGCGCATAATGGCGAACGCATGTTCGCGATGATGGATGCCAATGGCGACGGCAAGCTCGACAAGGACGAGATCGCCAAGATGATGCAGATGCGCGCCGAGCGCATGGGCGAGCCATCGATGGCGACGCCCGAGCGGGTCGATGCGCTGATGAAGCGGCTCGACACCAATGGCGACGGCTTCGTCGACAAGGCCGAAATGGAAGCGATGCGCAAGGCGCGCGCCGCCGCCCCGCCGCCCGAAGCGCCCGCCGACGGCGCCGATCAGAGCGAATCCAACTGAAAAGACTGAATTGAACGGGGCCGGCGGCGGTTTCGGCCGCCGCCGGTCAATTCGCGCGCGCGATCAGGAGCAGCGTTTCCAGCCCGATCCGCGTACCGCCTTGCCCGGGGTCGCGCCGGTCGGATCGCCGCCGCGCAGGACGGCAGTGCCGTTGACGAACACGTCGCGCACCCCGGTTGCATATCGGTGCGGATTTTCGAAGGTCGCGCGGTCGGCAACGGTCGCGGGATCGAAGATCACGACATCGCCGAAATAGCCCGGACGCAGCGCGCCGCGATCCTGAAGGTTGAGGTTGCCCGCAGGGAGCGAGGTCAGCCGCCGCACCGCCTCTTCGAGCGGGATCAGCTTTTCGTCGCGAACATAGCGGCCGAGCAGGCGCGCGAAATTGCCATAGGTGCGCGGGTGGGCACCCGATTTCAGGAATACGCCTTCGGCCGCCTGCGATGCGGCATCCGAGCCGAAGCTCATCCAGGGAAGCTGGACCTGGCGCCGGACATTGTCTTCGGACATCAGGAAATAGACGGTTCCGACGCGCGAGCCATCCTCGACGACAAGGTCCATTGCGGTTTCTTCGGGCGATTTTCCGCGCATCGCCGCCACTTCGGCCAACGTCTTGCCGGTGAGCGGCTTGAGCGCGTCATTCTTGAAGCCGGTCAGGATCATCTTGTCGGCACCCGCGCCGATGTAGAGATTTTCCCAGTCGCTGCCCGGCTTTTTCATTTCGGCCGCGACGCGGGCGCGGATCGCCGGATCCTTCAGACGCTCGATCCACGCTTCCAGTCCGCCCGCCTGAACCCAGGTCGGCATGGCGGCGTCGAGCCCGGTGGCGCCCGCGGTATAGGTGTACATGTCGGCGGTGATCCGCGTTCCCGCGGCGCGCGCCGCCTCGATCTTGGCGACGACGGGCGCGAATTTGTCCCAGTTCGCGCGGCCGGCCATCTTGAGGTGATAGATTTCGGCCGGCGCACCCGACCGGCGCGCGATGGCGATCAGTTCGTCGACCGCTTCTTCGAGCCGGTCGCCCTCCGAGCGCATGTGGCTGATATACATGCCGCCGCAGCGCGCCGCCTCGCTGGTCAGCGCGACGAGTTCGTCGGTCTCGGCATAGGAGCCGGGGGCGTAGATCAGCGAACTGCCTACCCCGAGTGCGCCTTCGTCCATCGCCTGACGGACGAGCGCGCGCATCCGCGCGAGCTGTTCGGGGGTCGGATCGACATCGCCTTCGCCCAGTTTGTGCACGCGCACCGTCGCCGCGCCGACGAAGCTCGCGACATTGGGCGCAATGCCGCGCTTTTCGAGATAGGCGAAATAATCGCCCAGCGTCGTCCAGCTGATGTCATATTTGATATCGCCCTGACGCTCGGTCTCCTGCGCCTTCATCGTCGCGTTGAACGGGCCCATCGACCAGCCTTCGCCCATCACTTCGAGCGTCACGCCCTGGCGGATGTCGCTGAGGCTGCGCGGGTCGGCGATCAGCGATTCGGTTGCCCAGCTCAGCATGTTGATGAAGCCGGGCGCGACGGCCATGCCCTTTGCGTCGATCTCGGTCCGGCCGCTGCCCGCGACGGTGCCGACCGCGACGATGCGGTCGCCCTTCAGCGCGATATCGCCAACGACGGGGGCGGCGCCCGAACCGTCGTAGATAGTGCCGCCGCGGATGACGACGTCATAGGCAGGGGCCGCGCCGCGCGCGCCGGCCGAGGCCGAAAGGAGCAGCGAGCTGGCGAGCAGCGCCGCGACGAAAGGCGAGCGCCTATGCATGGAGGCTCATCAGCGAATCCATGAGCCCTTCGTCGGCGCTCGAGCAGACGCCGAGGACCAGCGCCTCGTCGCAGCCGTCGGCAACGACATAGGCATGGCCCATCGACGAATCGATATAGATGCCCTGACCCGCGTCGAGGACCACGGGATCGTAAAATTCGCTGTGCACTTCGATCCTCCCTTCGATCACATAGATGAACTCTTCGCCCTGGTGGTGGACGAGCTCGCCGAATTCGCTCGCACTGCGCGCGCGGATGCGGGTGATGATCGGAATCATGCGCTTTTGCCGCAGGTCGGTGCAGAGGTAGTGATAGTCGTAATTGTCGGTGGTGACGCGAACCGCGGTGTCGATCGTGCCGACGCTGCGCCGGCCGGTAACGCGCGGCGCGCTGTCCTCCGCATCCTCGGCAAACAGGTCGGACATGCGGATCTTGAGCCGCTGGCTGAGCTGTTGCAGCTTGTCGTAGCTGAGCGTCAGCCGGTCATGTTCGACCTTCGACAGCGTCGATACCGGAATGCCCGAGCGCGCGCTCATTTCCTTGAGCGTCCAGCCGTTTCGGGTGCGAATTCCCCGCATGACCTCGCCGAGCGTCGGGGGATTCGATCGGGATGTCATCGGGTCGGTCCATTCCTCATTTGACAATTTTCCAATCAGGATCATTATGTCCGTATTGGGTCACTTATTGCTGACCCTTGGTAAGGCGTCTCGCGGCTCGCTGCAAGCATGTCGCGCGGCGCGCCGGATAAGGGGGATAAAGCGATGCGTTTCCTTCGCAAGCTGATGATAGGATTGGGAGTGCTGGCGGCCGTCCCGCTGGCCGCGCAGGGGCCGGTGCAGCAGATCGCCGCCAAGCCCGCCGAGCAGGTGTCGGCCGTGCCGCCGCTGCCCGCGGGCGCGGCCAAGCTCGATGCCGCCGATGTCGAGGCCTGGCTCGACGGTTTCATGCCCTATGCGCTCGCGCGCGGCGAGGTCGCCGGTGCGGTCGTCGTCGTGGTGCGCGGCGGCGGCACGGTGCTGCAAAAGGGCTATGGCTTTGCCGATGTCGCATCGCGCAAGCCCGTTGATCCCGCGACGACGCTGTTCCGCCCCGGTTCGGTGTCGAAGCTGTTTACCTGGACCGCGGTGATGCAGCTGGTCGAAGCCGGCAAGCTCGACCTCGACAAGGATGTGAACACCTATCTCGACTTCAAGATTCCGCCCTTCGAGGGCAAGCCGGTGACGCTGCGCAACATCATGACGCACACCGCCGGCTTTGAAGAATCGATCCGCTATCTGATCAGCAGCGATCCCAAGGCGGTGATGCCGCTCAAGGATTATGCGCGCGAAGCGCTGCCCGCGCGGGTGTTCGCGCCGGGAAGCACGCCCGCCTATTCCAACTATGCGACCGCGCTGGCCGGATACATCGTTCAGCGCACCAGCGGCGAATCGTTCGACGATTATATCGACCGCCACATCTTTGCGCCGCTGGGCATGAAATATGCGAGCTTCCGCCAGCCGCTGCCGGCCGCGCTCGCGCCCTTCATGTCGAGCGGCTACCGCGTGATGACCGACAAGGCCAAGCCTTTCGAAATCGTCGTGCCGGCCCCCGCGGGCAGCCTGTCGGCGTCGGGCGGCGACATGGGCAAGTTCATGATGGCGCATCTGAACAACGGCGGCGTGCTGCTGAAGCCCGAGACGGCGAAGCTGATGCACGATTACAAGGCGCCCGGCGTCGGCCCGCTCAACAGCATGGCGCTCGGCTTCTACGAACAATGGGTCAACGGGCATCGCGCGATCGCGCACGGCGGCGATACCGAATGGTTCCACAGCTATCTGTGGCTGTTCCCCGATTCGGACATCGGCCTGTTCGTGTCGATGAACAGCCCCGGCAAGGAAGGCGCAGCGGGCGCGATCCGCAGCGCGCTGTTCCACCAGTTCGCCGACCGCTATCTGCCCGGCGCGCCCAAGCCCGGACAGGTCGACGAAAAGACCGCGCGCGACCATGCCGCGATGCTGGCCGGCCATTATGTGTCGAGCCGCGGCTCCTTCACCAATTTCATGAGCCTGTTCGGCCTGCTCGGCCAGGCGCAGATCGTGGTCGGAACCGACGGCAAGATCGCGATGCCCGCGCTCGACGGGCTGAGCGCCGGACCGCGCGACTGGGTCGAGGTTGAACCCTTTGTGTGGCGCGACACGGGCACCGGCGAACGGCTCGCTGCCGAGGTCAAGGACGGACGCGTCGTGCGCCTGAGCCTCGATGCCGCATCGCCCTTCATGGTCTTCTGGCCCGCCCCGGCGGGCGAGAATGTCGCCTGGCTGAACCCGGCGCTGATCGCGGCGCTGCTGCTCGTGCTGCTCGCGGCGCTCGCATGGCCGGTGCGCGCGCTGGTCCGCCGCAATTATGGCGCGGCCTTTGCGCTCGAAGGTCCGGCGCGGCGCGCCTGGCGGCTGTCGCGGCTGTTCGCGTGGCTTGTCATCGCGGCGGTCGCCGGATGGGCGATGTTCATCGCCACCTTCTCGGGCGACATCGGCAGCGTCGGCGGTCCGCTCGACTGGCTGATCATCCTGCTGCGCGTGCTGACGCCGATCGCCAGCCTTGGGCTTCTGGCAACGAGCGCCTGGCACCTGTGGCTGTGCATCAAGGACAAGCGCCGCTGGACGATGAAGTTGGGGGCGGTGCTGTTGCTGCTGTCGGCGCTGGTGCTCGTCTGGGTGACGCTGCACTTCCACCTCTATGGCTTCGGCATGGTCTACTGATGACGGCCGATGTCATGACCGGACTGACGCTCGACCTTCGGGTCGAGCGTTTTCCCTATCACCAGCCGTTCCGCATCGCGGGCCATGAGTTCACCGAGACCGCGCTGCTCGTCGCCACCCTGTCCGATGGCCGCCATGAGGGCCGCGGCGAGGGGGCGGGGGTTTATTACCTCGGCGACGATATCGACCATATGCTCGCCGAAGCGACGCGGGTGCGGCCCGCGATCGAAGGGGGCGCGACGCGCGCGGATCTGCAGCACCTGCTGCCCCCCGGCGGCGCGCGCAACGCGATCGACTGCGCCTTCTGGGATCTTGAGGCCCGGCGCGCGGGCAAGCCCGTCTGGGAACTGGCCGGGCTCGACCCGCCGCGCGCGCTGCGCTCGACGCTGACGCTCGGCGCCGACAGCCCCGAAGCGATGGCGGCCGCCGCGCTGGCGATCGACCCGCACGCGCCGGTGAAGGTGAAGCTGACGGGCGAGGTCGACCTTGATGCGGCGCGCATCGCCGCGATCCGCGCGGCGCGGCCGCATGCGTGGATCGGCGTCGATGCCAATCAGGGTTATGACCGCGCCACGCTGGGCGATCTGTTGCCGCTGCTCGTCGCGCACCGCATTGCGCAGCTCGAACAGCCGCTGCGGCGCGGGCGCGAGGCCGACCTCGACGGGGTCAAGCGGCCCTTGCCCTTCGTTGCCGACGAAAGCGCGCTGTCGCTCGCCGACACCGCATCGCTCGTCGGGCGCTTCGACGTCGTCAATATCAAGCTCGACAAGTGCGGCGGGCTGACCGAGGGGCTGGCGATCGCGCGGCAGGCGCGGCGGCTGGGGCTCGACGTGATGGTGGGCAATATGATGGGCACCAGCCTGTCGATGGCGCCTTCCTACCTGGTGGGGCAGCTCTGCGATATCGTCGACCTCGACGGACCGACCTTCCTCGCGCGCGACCGCGACCCCGGCGTCACCTATCGCGACGGCATGATCCATTGTCCGCCGAGCCTGTGGGGTGGCGGCTGACATAATTTTCCTGTCCTAAATGGGTTGACAATTTTCTGATTAGGACAATAGTCTTGAAAATGAAATTTTCGTGAGGTGGAGGGTGGAATGACCGCGTCATTCCCGGCGACGCGCCGCGCCTTTGTGGCGGGCGCGGTCGGGACAGCCTTGTCTGCGACGATCGCAGCGCCGATGATCGGGCGCGGTGCCTATGCCTTCGCGGCGGCGCCGGCGCGCAGCTATTCGAAGCGCGCGGTCGATCTGGTTGCCGCCTCGCTGGTGATCGACATGCTCGCGCCGCTCAAGATCACGATGGCCCCCGATTATATCGCGCACCGCCTCAGCGATGCCGAGGCGGCGGAGTTTCGGGCGAGCGGCATCACCGGCTTTCACAACAGCTTCGGCCTTGGCGGTCCCGATGCGCGGGCGCAGGCGATGGAATATATGGCGGGGTGGCAGGGCTTCGTCGGGCGCAACGGCCATGTCTTTTCGCTCGTGGACACCGTCGATGACCTCGACAGCGCAAAGGCGATGCGCAAATGCGCGGTCATCATGGGCATCCAGAATGCCGACCAGTTCGACAGCGTCGAGGATGTCGCGGTATTTCGCCGGCTGGGCCTGCGCTGCGCGCAACTGACCTACAACAGCCAGAACCGCATCGGGTCGGGCAGCACCGACCGGGTCGACGGCGGGGTCAGCGACTATGGCGCCGCGATCATCGACGCGATGGAACAGGCGAAGATGCTGATCGACGTATCGCATTGCGGCGACCGCACCACGCTCGACGCGATCGCGCTCGCCAAGGGGCCGATCGCGATTACCCACAGCAATGCGCGCGCGCTGGTCGATCATCCGCGGGTCAAGACCGACGAGGCGATCAAGGCGCTCGCCGCCAAGGGCGGGGTCATGGGGATCACCGGGGTACGGATGTTCGTCCGCGCGAGCGACCCCACCAACGTCGGCCATATGGCCGATCATATCGACCATGTCGCCAAGCTGGTCGGGATCGAGCATGTCGGCATCGGCTCCGACGCCGACCTTAACGGCTATGACGACATGGCGCCGGAGGAATATGCGGCGCTGAAGGCAAGCTACAAGGACAGCTATGCCTTTCGCGACAAGATCGACATCGACGGTTTCGACCACCCGCTCAAGGTCTTCGACCTGACCGAGGAACTGATCCGTCGCGGCTATTCGGACGATAACATCCGCGCGGTGCTGGGGGGCAATTTCCGCCGCCTGCTCGCGCAAGTGTGGGGGTAAGGCGATGAAACAGGGTCTTTGGATTGCAAGCAGCATCGCGGCGCTCGCGGTGGCGATGCCGGTGCAGGCTCAGGAAGCGGGGGGTGCGGAATATAGCGGCGAGATCGTCGTCACCGCCCAGAAGCGCGTGCAGAATGTGCAGGACGTTCCGATTTCGATCAGCGTCGTCGGTGGTGAGGATATCCAGCAGCAGGGTTCGGCCTCGCTCGTCGATTATGCGGGCTATGTTCCCGGCATGAACGTGAGCAACGGCGGTACGCCGGGGCAGACGACGATCACGCTGCGCGGCGTCGCGCCGCTCAGTTCGGCGCAGACGGTCGGCATCTACCTTGACGATGCGCCGGTCGGATCGAGCGCGATCTACAATCGCTCGGGCGCCTTCACCATCGACCTGATGCCCTATGACCTCGACCGCGTCGAAGTGCTGAAGGGGCCGCAGGGTACCCTGTATGGCGCGAGTTCGATCGGCGGCCTTGTCAAATATGTCACGGTGCAGCCCGACACGCATGAATTCCGCGTTCGCGCCGGACTCGAGGGCTTTTCGATCAAGGATGCAGGCGGTCTCGGCTGGGGCGCGCAAACCTATGTCAATGTCCCGATCGCGCAGGACACGCTGGCGATCAGCGGCAGTTTCGCTTGGCGCAAGAGCCCGGGCTGGGTCGACAGCGTCAACAATGCCGGGCTGACCGATCAGAATGATTTCGAACAGCGCGGCGGCCGCGCGGCGCTGCTGTGGCAACCGACGCCGCAATTGAGCGTCAAGCTGGCGGGCATTTGGCAGTCGCTCAATTCGGACGGCAATGGCCTCTATGCCGCAGACCTTGCGGGCAACCGGCTCGGCAACGGCCATTCGTTCAACAATTATGTCCCCGAATCCTATGATATCTCGCTCGATTATTATTCGGCGACGATCGATTATGATTTCGGCGCGGCAACGCTGACCTCTGCGACCACCTACAGCAAGACGAAGAGCCGTCAGGTGCAGGATGCGAGCTATGCCTTCGGCGTACTCTTTCCGCTGTTGACCGATGGCGCGGTCGATCCCGGCATCACGCCCTTTTACCTCGACCTCGGGCTCAAGAAATGGACACAGGAAGTCCGGCTGACCTCGCCAAGCGGCGGGCGGTTCGAATGGATGATCGGCGGCTTTTTCACCGACGAGAAGACGAGCAACGCGCAGCTTGTGCGGTCCTATGACATGAGCGGCGATCCTATCGCCGGGCTCGATCCGCTGGCTATCGTCGGGCTGCCCGCGACCTACAAGGAATATGCGATCTTCGGCAATGCGACGCTGAAACTCGCGGAACGGTTCGACGTGACCGGCGGGCTGCGCTGGGCGCGCAACAAGCAGACGTTCCGCCAGATCAGTTCGGGCGCGATCGTGCCCCAGGCCGACGATCCGGGAAGCTCGGCAGAAAGCGTCTGGACCTTTTCGGTCAGCCCGCAATTTCACATCAACAAGGATGCGATGCTCTATGGCCGCGTCGCCACCGGCTATCGTCCGGGCGGCCCGAACGTCATCGTTCCCAATGTGCCGCCGACGGTTTCCGCCGACCGCATGACCAACTATGAGGTCGGGCTGAAGGCCGATCTGGCCGATCGGATGGTAACGGTCGACGTTGCCGCTTTCTGGATGGACTGGACGGACATTCAGGTCGTCCGCTCGTTCGGCGGGGTCAATGGCGGCGCCAACGGCGGCAAGGCAACGAGCAAGGGTTTCGAAGGTAGCATCGCCTTTCGCCCCGCGCCCGGCCTGACGATCAGCGCAACCGGCAGCTACACCGACGCCTCGCTGAGCGAGGATGTCCCCGAAATCAGCGGGGCGAAGGGCGACCGTTTGCCCGCGGTGCCGAAGTTCAGCGGCGCGCTGCGCGCCGACTACGACTTTGCGCTGGGCGGCAACGCCAAGGGCAGCTTCGGCGCCGGCATCCGCCACGCGAGCAGCCGCCTGTCGCTGGTCGAAAGCGATCCGCTGACCGCGCGCGCCGAGCCCTATACCTCGGTCGATCTGAATGCGTCGGTGAGGTGGGACGGCCATTGGACGCTGCGCGCCTATGCGCGTAACCTGTTCGACAACAAGGGCGAGATGGCGCGCTCGACGATGGCGGACGGGTTGAACCAGCCGAGCTTCCTGTCGATCTCGCCGTTGCAGCCGCGCACAATCGGCGTCGCGATCGACATGGCCTTTTGAACGAAAGCGGAGTGACAGCGATGAACGCGCCGACGGGCCGGCTGGACAGCCAACTCACCCTCCCGCAGCCCTATCTGCTCTTCCTGGGCGACACGACCGAGGCGGGCTATGCCAAGACCGCCTTTGGCCTTGCCGACTGGGCCGCCGACCGCTGCGTCGGCGAATGGGGGATCGGCGGCTGCACCGTCACCACCGGCCTGTCGCGCCTGTCGCCGGCCGAGGCGCGGGCGGCGGGCGCGCGTTCGCTGGTCATCGGCGTCGCCAATCAGGGCGGCATTATCGGCGACAGCTGGGTCGCGGTGCTCGTCGAGGCGATGGAGGCGGGGCTCGACATCGTCAGCGGGCTTCACGTCCGGCTGACGAGCATCCCCGCGCTCGCCGATGCGGCGCGGCGCACCGGCCAGCGGCTGATCGACGTTCGCACCCCGCCGCCTTCGATTCCGATCGGCAACGGCCGCAAGCGCAGCGGCAAGCGGCTGCTGACCGTCGGCACCGATTGCGCCTTGGGCAAGAAATATACCGCGCTGGCGCTGCACCGGGCCTTTGCCGAGCGCGGGATCGACGCCGATTTCCGTGCCACCGGGCAGACGGGGATCATGATCGCGGGCGGCGGGATGCCGATGGATGCCGTGGTGTCGGATTTCGAAGCGGGCGCCGCCGAAATGCTGAGCCCTGACGCGCCTGCCGATCACTGGGATCTGATCGAGGGGCAGGGGTCGATCTTCAACCCCGCATATGCCGCGGTATCGCTCGGCCTGCTCCACGGCAGCCAGCCCGACGTATTCGTCGTCTGCCACGATCCGACGCGCACGGTGATCCTGGGCATGGAAAGCTTTGCCCTGCCGAGCATCGAGGAGGTGATCGACCTGACGATCCGGCTCGGCAGCCGGACCAATCCCGCGATCCGCTGCGGCGGCGTCAGCCTCAACACCTCGAGCTATGATGCCGATGCGGCCGCGGCGCTGATGGCGGCGGAGGCGGCGCGGCTGGGCCTGCCGGTCGCCGATCCGATCCGCGGCGGCGCGGCGTTCGCGGCGCTCGTCGAAAACTGTCTCGCGTGATGGTGGGCGAGGCGGGCAGCGGAGGGAGCTGGTTTCAGCGCTTTCTGCTGCCCGGTTTCGCGCTGAAGGCGGTGATCATCGGCGGCGGCTATGCGACGGGCCGCGAACTCGCCGAATATTTCGTGCCGGCCGGGCCGTGGGGCGGGCTTGCCGGGATACTGCTCGCGACACTGATCTGGAGCGTCGTCGCGGCGCTGACCTTCGCGCTCGCGCGGCAACTGCACGCCTATGACTATCGCAGCTTCTTCCGGCAATTGCTCGGCCCCGGCTGGGTGCTGTTCGAGGCGGCCTATCTGATCTTCGTCGTGCTGATCTTGGCGGTGTTCGGCGCCGCCGCCGGCGCGATCGGGGCGGCGACCTTCGGCTGGCCCGAACTGATGGGAGCGGTCGTGCTGGCCGCCGCGATCCTGTTCGCGACCGCGTTCGGCGAAGCGGGGGTCGAGCGCCTGTTCAAATATGCCTCGATGCTGATCTATGCGGTATATGCGCTGTTCCTCTTCTTTGCTCTGACCCGCTTTGGCGACCGTATCGGCGCGGGTTTCGCCGCGGCCGGACCGCCGGCGGACGGGTGGATGGCGGGCGGCATCACCTATGCGAGCTATAACATCGTCGGGGCGGTCGTCGTGCTGCCGGTGCTGCGCCACCTGACGAGCCGCCGCGACGCGCTGATCGCGGGCGCGATCGCCGGGCCGCTGACCATGTTGCCCGCGATCCTGTTCTTCGTGGCGATGATGGCCTTTTATCCCGGCATCGGCGACGAGACGCTGCCCTCCGACTTTCTTTTGCGGCAGATGGCGGTGCCGGGCTTTCATCTGCTGTTCCAGCTGATGATCTTCACCGCGCTGCTCGAAAGCGGGGTGGGGGCGATCCATGCGATCAACGAACGGATCGCGGGCGCGTTCGAGGCGCGCGGTCGCGCGGCGCCTGGCACCGCGGGACGCGCGCTGATCGGCGCGGCGATCCTGGCGAGTTGCATGTTCGTCGCGGCGCGCGTCGGCCTCGTCGATCTGATCGCGAGCGGATACCGCATCCTCGCCTGGCTGTTCCTGGCTGTTTACGTCGTCCCGCTGCTGGGGATCGGCACCTATCGCCTCGTCAAGCGGGGCCCCTCGTCCATGCAGGAGGTTCGTCCATGAAATCCGCGCGTCTGCTGGCGGCATCGCTGATGCTCGCCCTTTCGGTGCCCGCCTGGGCCGAGCCGCCCGCCGACATCGGCGACAGCGTCGAGGCGCTGCGCCAGAAGATCGGCGCGGTCGGCGTGTCGATCGCGATCGTCGAGGACGGCCGGACGACGCTGGCGCGCGGCTGGGGCGTGCGAAAGCTGGGCGAGAGCGCGCCGGTCGACGCCGAAACCATCTTTCAGACGGGATCGACCGGCAAGGCGATGACCGCCGCCGCGCTGGCGGTGCTCGTCGATCAGGGCAAGATTGCGTGGGACGATCCGGTTATCAAGCATATGCCGTGGTTCCGCATGTACGATCCGTGGGTCACGCGCGAGATCACGATCCGCGACCTGCTGGTCCACCGGAGCGGACTGGGGCTGGGGCAAGGCGACCTGATGTTCGTGCCGCGCACCTATCTGACGCGCAAGCAGACGGTCGAGCGCGTCGCCTTTCTCAAGCCCAAGACGAGTTTCCGCTCGGCCTATGCCTATGACAATATCCTCTATGCCGTTGCCGGGCAGTTGATCGAGGAGGTCACCGGTCAGGGCTGGGAGGATTTCATCCGCGAGCATGTACTGCGCGCCGGCGGCATGAAGAATGCGACGAGCGACAGCGAGGATCGCTTCCGCATCCCCAACCGCTCGTGGCCGCACGCGCGGCTGTCGGGGGCGCTGCGCGGGCTGGGGCCGCAGCAGGCGCTCGACGAACGCGACGAGCTTGGCCGCAACGGGGCGCCGGCGGGCGGACTGGCTCTGAGCGCCGACGATATGGCGGCGTGGCTGAAGATCCAGCTTGCGCATGGCGCGCTGCCTGGCGGCGGACGGCTGTTCAGCGAGGAACAGGCGAAGCAGATGTGGACCCCGGTAACGCCGATTCCGATCACCGAACTGCCCGACAGCCTGAAACCCGCGCAGCCGATGCAGCAGGCCTATGCGCTCGGCTGGCAGGTGCAGGATTATCGCGGCCACCGCATCATCCAGCACAGCGGCGGCGTGTTCGGTTCGATCACGCGCGTCGTGATGATCCCCGACAAGAATGTCGGCTTCGCGATCATGATGAACAGCGAAGACAGCGGAATGATCCTGGGGCTGACCTACGAACTGCTCGACCATTATCTGGATCAGCCCGATTATGGCTGGACGACGAAATGGCAGGACTGGTTCGAAGCGCGGCTGGCGGGCGGCGTCGAATATCTGAAACAGGCAAAGGCATCGCCGGCGAAGGTCGGCCCGTCGCTGAAGCCTGCGGGCTATGCGGGGCGCTATCGCGATCCGTGGTACGGCGATGTCGTGATCGCCGACGGCGCGAAGGGGCTGACGATCGACTTCACCTCGACCCCGCGCATGGCGGGGCGGCTCAAGCATTGGCAGTATGACAGCTTCGTCACCGAATTCGACGATCCCGCGATCGAACCCGCCTATGTGACCTTCGCGCTCGACGCGGACGGCAAGGTGACCGGCGTGACGATGAAGCCCGTCAGCATGATCGCCGATTTCAGCTGGGACTATCAGGATCTCGACCTCAAGCCCGTGGAGGACAAGAAGTGAAGCGCATTGCCATCCTGCTCGCCGCCACCGCGCTGTCCGCCTGTTCGGCGGCGGGTGACAAGCCGCAAGCGGCGCCGCCGCCGCTGCACAGCCGGATGCTGGTGCTCGACACCCATCTCGACACACCGCTTCATTTCGAGCGGCAGGGATGGAACTTTGCCGACCGGCACGATCTGGCGACCGACCTGTCGCAGCTCGATATCCCGCGGATGCGCGACGGCAATCTGGATGGCGGCTTCTTTGCCATCTATACCGAACAGGGGCCGCTGACCCCGGCGGGCTATGCCGCCGCGCTTGCCCATGCGCGCAAACGGTCCGACCTGATCGACAAGATGATCGCTGACAACAGCGGCGTCATCGGCGCCGCGCGCACCGCCGACGATGCGCGGCGGCTGAACAAGGAAGGCAAGCTCGTCGCCTTCAAGTCGATGGAGAACAGCTATCCGCTCGGCGAGGATCTGTCGCTGTTGCAGGAGTTCTATGACAAGGGCGTGCGGCTGGCAGGGCCGGTCCATTCGGCGAACAATGAATTTGCCGACAGCGCGACCGACAAACCGCGCTGGAACGGGCTGAGCCCGCTCGGCAAGCAATGGGTGGCCGAAATGAACCGGCTGGGCATCGTGATCGACGCGAGCCATTCGTCGGACGCGACCTTCGACCAGATCCTGCAATTGTCGAAATATCCGATCCTGCTGTCGCATTCGAGCCTGCGGTCGGCGCACGACCATCCACGCAACCTGGACGAAGGGCGCCTGCGCAAGCTGGCCGAAAAGGGCGGGGCGATGTGCATTTCGACGATCTTCATGTCCGAGATGAACATGTCGCCGGCGCGCGCCAAGCTGTTCGGCGAATATGAACATATCGGGGACATGACGCCCGAAGCGCAGGCGGAACTGACGCGTCAGTGGCGCGAACTCGACAAGACCGAGGCGATGTGGGCCGCGGATTTCGAGGATTATATGAAGATGGTGCTGCGCGCGATCGAGGTCGGCGGCGTCGATCATATCTGCTTCGGCGCCGACTGGGACGGCGGCGGCGGCCTGAAGGGCATCGAGGATATTTCGGCGCTGCCGAAAGTCACCGAACGGCTGAAGGCCGCAGGCTATTCGGACGCCGACATCGAAAAAATGTGGAGCGGCAATATCCTGCGCGTCGTCGCAGCGCAGGGGAAATAGCCTATTCGGCAGGCACGCCGTCGGACATCGCGACATCGGTAACGGCGAAGAGCGCGCTGAGTTTCGATGCGATGACGGCCGCCGCGCCATCGTCGAGGCCGGGCACGTCGATCCGCAGCCGCATCGCGCCGTCGCCGGTCTGCATGGCAACCGCCGCGGGGACGAGGCCGCGCTGCCCGAAGAAGCCGGTAATGCGGGGAAGCGACTGCGGATCGGCGAGCGCGGCGATGCGAAAGCGGTGCATTCAGGCGGCCGCGCGCTGTGCCCCGGCGGCGATCACTTCCTCGGCCATTTCGTCGGCGACGACGGCGGGCGAGCGTCCTTCCTGCGCGGCGCGCTCGAGCAGCGCGGTCACGCGCGGCGCAATCCGGGCTACGCGCGCCGCGACCTCGGCTTCGTCTTCGCCCAGATATTCGGCCGACACGCTGATGATGCCGCCCGCATTGGCGACATAATCGGGGACATAGGCGATCCCGCGCGCCATCAGCAGATCGGCGACCGCCGGTTCGGCGAGCTGGTTGTTCGCGGCCCCGCATACCAGCCGCGCCTTCAGCCCGCCGACGCTTTCGGCATTGAGGGCGCCGCCGAGGGCGCAGGGGGCAAGGATGTCGGCTTCGACGCGAAGGATGTCGTCGACATGGACGACCTCTGCCCCGTGGATTGCCGCGAGCCGGTCGCGCCGCGCCGGGTTCGGATCGGCAATGACGAGCCGCGCACCGGCGTCGGCGAGGCGGCGGCAGAGGTCGGCGCCGACATTGCCCGTACCCTGCACCGCGACGGTCAGGCCGGCGAGGTCGCTGCCCAGCCTGTGCGCCGCCGCTGCCTGCATCGCCTCGAAGACGCCGCGCGCGGTCCACGGCGAGGGATCGCCGCCCGCGCGGCCGCCTGCAGGGGGCAGGCCGGCGACGTGGCGCGTGACGCCTGCGATATCCTGCATGTCGGCGACGGTGGTGCCGACATCCTCGGCGGTCACGTAGAGCCCGCCGAGCGCCTCGACCGCGCGGCCGAAGGCGCGGAAGAGCGCGGTGCGGTCGAACGAGCCGGCGGGGCGGCGCAGCACAGCCTTGGCGCCGCCGAAGGGCAGGCCCGCGAGCGCATTCTTGTAGCTCATCCCCTCGGCCAGCCGCAGCGCATCGGCGAGCGCGCCATCGACATCGTCATAGTGCCACAGGCGGCAACCGCCCGCGCCCGGCCCGAGCGCGGTCGAGTGAATTGCGATCACGCCGTCGAGGCCGGCGGCGGCATCGAACAGGCGGACACATTCGACCGGCGGGGTCATGCGGGTGGGGCGGCTGACCATCATGGGGCTCCTTGAAATGATTGGCGGAAATGACTGGCGTAAATTCGATGCGCCTTATCGCATCATGGCGCCGGACAAACTTGTTCGCATTTTCGCCCACATTGGCGATTTTGGGGATTTTGAAACCGGAGATTTATGGATATGGGAAATGAATGACCGATCTTGATCCGTTCGAGATAAAAATCCTTCGCGAATTGCAGCGCGACGCGAGCCAGACGACCGCCGAGATCGCCGATCGCGTCGGACTGTCGGTATCGCCCTGCTGGCGGCGTATCGACCGGCTGGAGCGCGAGGGATTTATCCGGAAACGCGTCGCGATCGTCGACCGGCGCAAGGTCGGACTGAACGCGCATGTCTTTGCGCAAGTGAAGCTCAACGCGCACGGCCGGGCCAACCTTGATGAATTCAGCGCGACGATCCGCGGCTTTCCCGAAGTGCTCGACGCCTATGTGCTGATGGGGACGACCGATTTCATGCTGCGGATCGTCGCGCGCGACATCGACGCCTATGAACGCTTCTTCTTCGATCAGCTCAGCAAGCTGCCCGGCGTGCAGGAAATCAATTCGACGGTCGCGCTGTCCGAGATTAAGTCGACGACCGAACTGCCGCTATAGGCTCAGCGCCAGAAGGGGGCGGCATCGCGGAGCGCGCGAAAGGCGGTGCGCGCTTCACCGAGCAGGCGCTCACGATCGCCGGTGGCGAAAAGTGCGACCGCTTCGGGAACTGCATCGAGCGACAGGCTGCGCAGCAATTGGGGCGCGGTGGCGATGTCGTTGAGCGCGCCGAGCCGGTCCTGCAGCGCCTCGGTGAGCTTGGCATGGTCGCGCAGCGCCGCAGACTGTCCGTCGTCGGCAAACAGCGGCGCGAAGAAATCGGCGGTGTAGCGCAGCTTCTTGACCGTCTTGCGCAGGCGGTGCCGGGCCGCATCGTCGAGGCGCGCGAAGTGGCGCCCGCGCTTGCGGACCTTCCGGTGTAGCCGGTCCAGTGCCTCGGCCGCGAAGCCGCGCACCGGACGCGCGCACGGCGCCGCGGCTTCCCCGCCCGTGCGCCAGTCGCCGATGGTGAGCCATTCGACGAGATCGAGCATCAGATGGCGTGTGCGCGGGGCGAGCAGCGCGGCGGTGGCGCGCGCATAGGCGGCTTCGCGCGCGGGACGCAGCCGGTCGGCGAGCGCCCCCGGCCCGGCGCGCGTGGCAAGGACGTCGAGATCGCGCGCGGCGCCCAATTCGCCCGCAAGCCAGCGCAGCTCGTCGTCCCAGCGCGCGGCAGCGGAGGGCGGAAACAGCGGCGCGTGAACCGCGAGGGCCGAGCGCAGCCGTCGCAGCGCGACGCGCGCCTGATGCAGCGCGCCGGGATCGCCGCGCTCGATCACCGTCGCGGCGTTGAGGCGGAAATGGCGCAGGCAGCCGCGGGCGATGGCGCAAAACGCCTCCGCCGCCGTGATCCCGGCCGCCAGCGCCACCGGCCGGGCCTTTTCGGCTGGAGCCGGCGGCGCGAGCAGCCGGTAGCCGCGGTCGGCCTTGCTGAGTATAGCGATCTGCACCGGGGTTGCCGCATCGATCCGGCGGGCGAGGGCGAATAGCGCGGGGATTGCGCTGCCCTTTGCCTCGAGCTCGATCTCGTCGATCGGGGTTTCGGCGTCGGGGGTGGCGACGCGGGCGTGATCGAGTGCGACCTCGATCCCGCCGAGATCCCAGAGCATCCGTTCGTTTTCGATCGTAAAGACGGGACCGAGCTTCGCCGTGTGCGCGCCCAGCGTCGCCGCGACGGGGGTTCGATCGTCGATGATGGGGGTGTCGCCCTCCACCGCAAATTCCCATTCGGCGCGCGCGAAGAGGCCCGCGGCCGCGGCGCGCGCCTTCACCGTCTGGACGCGCTTCGTGTCGCTCGTGCGGATGCGCAGCGAAAAGCCTGCGGTGGCGAGCGCGCGGTCGGGAGTGTCGAAATAGACGGCGTGCTGGGCGATGATCGTCGGCGGCGCGCCGAACAGCGCCGGCCAATCGACCGTGCTGCGCGCGTCCGGCGCGAGTTCGAGCTTGAGCTCGACCTCTTCGCTCGACTTGCCGCCCATCCCGTGCCCCTCTTGCGATCGCCGCCGACCGGCGCCGCTGCTTAGCGCCTTCGCGTCCGGATTGCCATCGCTCGCTGGTGCAGCCCGGACTTGCAGGGGGATGAACGGCGGGGCCGTTTTGCGACATTTTGCGACACTATTTCGACGATGCGGCAATGCTGTGGGACAAATGGAGCCTAGAAGGGCGTCATCGGGACCGAAGGCTCTCCCCCCTTTCATGCGGTCCCTTGGACAGGAGTTTGTGACGTGAAAAAGAAGATGACCCTTTTGACGCTGGGCGCTGCGCTGATCGCGGTGCCGGTGCTGGCCGCCCCCGGCGGCGACCGCAACATGGGCGACGCCAACAAGGACGGCGTGCTGACCCGCGCCGAAGCCGAAGCGCACGCCAAGGCGATGTTCGTCAAGCTCGACGTCAACAAGGACGGCAAGCTCGACCAGGCCGATCGCGCCGCACGCCATGCCGAAAAGCGCGCCCAGATGTTCGACCGGCTCGACGCCAACAAGGATGGCAGCATCAGCAAGGCCGAATGGGACCAGGCCGATGCCGCGCGCCAAGCGAAGCGCGCCGAATGGAAAGCCAAGCGCGGTGAACGCGCCGGTGCGCCGGGCGAAGGCGGCGAGCGGCACGCAATGCGCGGTCATCACGGCGGCAAGCGCGGCGGGCATGGTGGACATGGCGGCCCCGGCGGCTGGATGAAGGCCGATGCCAATGGCGACAAGGCGATCAGCCAGGCCGAATTCGTCGCGGGTGCGCTGGCGCGCTTCGACCGGATGGATGCCAACAAGGACGGCAAGGTGACGGCCGAAGAACGGCAGGCCATGCGCCAGGCGATGCGCGACAAGCGCGGTGCGCCGCCGGCGCCGCCCGCCGCCAACTGATCGGCAGCGACGCGGGCGGCGTGGACGGGCCTATCCCCCCTCCCTGGCCCCCCACGCTGGCATTGCCTTTGCCGCCGCGTCCTGCCAGCTATCGCCCATCGGCCCCCTGCGGGCCGGTGGGCGAACTAGTTTTTTTAGCGGATAGCCATGACCGATAGCGACACCCCCCGCATCCTGCTGATCGACGACGAACCGTCGATCCGCGAGCCGCTTTCCGAATATCTGGAGGCGCAGGGATTTGCCGTGACCGACGCGGCCAATGCCGCCGAAGCGCGGTCGGTGCTGCGCGCGCAATCGGTCGATCTGGTGGTAAGCGACATCATGATGCCCGGCGAGGACGGCCTGTCGCTGACCCGCCATCTGCGCGAGACGAGCAGTATCCCCGTCATCCTGCTCACCGCGCGCGCCGAAGATACCGAGCGCATCATCGGGCTGGAGATCGGCGCCGACGACTATGTCGTCAAACCCTTCAACCCGCGCGAACTGGTCGCGCGCATCCGCACCGTGCTGCGGCGGACGCAGGCGAACGGCCGCGCGGTCGATCCGGGCGGGACGAGCTATGCCTTCGGGCCGTGGGTGCTGCGCGAGGTCGAACGCGTGCTGGTCGACGAGGCGGGCACCGAAGTCGTGCTGTCGTCCGGCGAATATCACCTGCTTCACGCGCTGGTGCGCCATCCGCGACAGGTGATGAGCCGCGACCGGCTGCTCGATCTGGTGCGCGGGCGCGAGGCCGACATCTTCGACCGCGCGATCGACAATCTGGTCAGCCGCCTGCGCAAGAAGATCGAGGAAGACCCCGCGCACCCGCAGATCGTCAAGACGGTGTGGGGCGGCGGCTATACGCTGGCTTGCGAGGTCAAGCGGCTAGGGCCTGCCGCATGAGCATTCGTCTGTGGCCGCGCAGCCTGATCGGGCAGTTGGTGCTGGCCGTCGCGGCGATGCTGTTCGTCGCGCAGGGGATCAATTTCGTGATGCTCGCCCGCGGGCAGAAGCAGCAGACGCTTGCGCATGGCGGCGGCATGGCGGTCGCACGGATCATCGACGCAATCGATCGCGACCGGCGCGGCCGGATCGACAATGGCGCTGCGAGCGGCCGGCACGACCGCGTCCAGAAACTGCTGATTACCGACCGGCCGCCGCCGCTGATTCCGGGGTCGGTGCCGCTTGCCGACCTGTCAGCCTATGTCGCCGACCTGCTGAGCGAAGGCGGGGTCAAGGCGAGCGAGGTGTCCGCCTGGGCGATGCCGCTGCGGCCGCGGGCGCAGAAGGCCAGCTATCCCGGCCGCGTCGTCGTGGTGAGCGCGCGCGTCGACGGGCGCTATTTCACCGTGCGCAGCCGCATTCCGGCGACCGGCGGGCGCCTGCAGGGCTTTTTGCTGTGGCAGACGCTGTCGCTCTATCTGCTGTTGCTCGTGCCGATCATCCTGATCGCGTGGCGCGTCGCGGCGCCACTGCGCGAGTTGACCCGTGCGGTGCGGGCCAATCCGGCGGCGCGCGATCTGCCGCCGATCGACGAGGCGGGGCCGTCCGACGTGCGCGACCTGATCGCGGCGTTCAACGCCTATCGCGCGCGCATTGGCACCATGCTCGCCGACAAGGACCGGATGCTGGGTGCGGTCGGCCACGATCTGCGCACCCCGCTCGCGAGCCTGCGCGTCCGTGTCGAGCAGGTCGACGACGACCGCTTGCGCGAAAAGATGATCGCCTCGATCGAGGAAATGACCGCGATGCTGGCCGACATATTGGCGCTCGCGCGCTCGGGGGCGGGAACCGAGGCGCCCGAGGCGATCGCGCTGCCGCTGCTGCTGCGCGAACTGACGGCTGACTATGGCGAGCAGGGCAAGGATGTCGCGGCGGGCGCGCTCGCCGAGGCGGCGGTGCGGGCGCGGCCGATGCTGCTGCGTCGCGCGCTACGCAACCTGATCGACAATGCGCTGGCCTATGGCGTTCGTGCGCGGCTGTCGGTGGTGCGCGAGGGCGATCATGCGCGCATCATCGTGTCGGACGACGGCCCGGGGCTGACCGACGAGCAAATCCGCACACTGGTCGAACCCTTTGCGCGCGGCGAACAATCGCGGAACCGCGCGACGGGCGGCGCGGGCCTCGGCCTGTCGATCGCGCGCGAGATTGCGGCGGGTGAGGGCGGCGAACTGGTACTGGCGAACCGCCCGGGCGGCGGGCTCGACGCGGCGATTGTACTGCCGGTTCTGGCGTGAGACGCCTTTGGGGTGGGGAGCGGACCTACTCAGCGAACGCTTCGTTCCCGATAAAACCTAGCTCAAAACCCGCAACCGAGGCGGTTGCCATCAGGCACGATATTGCCTCGTCGTCTTCGGCTCTTGGTGGCAGGGGAATCTTTCGAAGCCATTCGGGACTGATAGTGCGGGGGCCGTATTCTGATTGCAGAGCGCCCTTTGCGGCGGGCCCACAAAACATCTCCATCTCTCTCGAGAATGCTACTTCATCCGTTACGCCGGCTCGAAACTTTGGCACCTTATCAAGAAGGTCCCGCGAGGACAGCCAATCGACGGCGTGATCTTGATAAACTGCTGAATATTTGGCCGCTCTTATCTCATCGAAAGCTTTCTGAAGCTCCGGCTGCAACTCGACATCGTGATATCCGGCAGCGGTTTCGATGCAACGGAGCTGCGCTTCCGTCGCATCACGAACGGAGAGAACATAGGACTGCAGTAGATCGTCATATCGGATATCGACTGCGCCTGTGCCACATTGGGTGATTTGCTCAGCGGCGGCTTGCGGGCTGGTTAACGCAGCACGCTCCAGTCCGTTAGAAACCATCGATGACCACAGAACAGCTATCGAAAATATCGTCGCCGAGTAGCTCATGACTGGTAGCATCGCATGCAAGATCAATGTCCGCAATCGGTCGATTCCGGTCATTCGGTCCAGAGCGTCAAAAGCGGCTGTTGGTGCTGTGAGTCGCTGGACCCCGGCTTTCGCCGGGGTACATAATATCAACGCGGGACTTTCATACGATTGGGATAGCAACGCGTCGGCCGCGCGGCTGCGCTGCTGCGCGTGCCGGGGCGGTCCCGATCGGCCGGTCAATTCGCCCGGTGTTTGCGGAAAATGTCGGCGAGCATGCGGAATTCGTCGGCGCGCGGGCTGCCTTTGCGCCAGACGAGGGCTATGGTGCGCCAGTCGTGGTCGGAATCGAGCGGGCGGGTGTCGATGTCGGTGTGGTCGAGGATACCCGCCTCGATCGCCATCTGCGGCAACATCGTGATGCCCAGCCCGTTGTCGACCATCTGGACGAGCGTGTGGAGCGAGGTGCCCATCATGCGTGCGCCCGCGCGCAGTTCGGGGCGGTTGCAGGCGGCGAGGGCGTGGTCTTTCAGGCAGTGGCCGTCCTCGAGCATCAGCATCTGCGCGGGGTCGATCTGGTCGGCGCTGACCATCGCGGGAAGATCCTCCGACTGGTCGCCGGGGAAGGCGACGAACAGCGCGTCGTCGAACAGCGCCTCGCTCTCCACATCGCCGCAGGCATAGGGAAGGGCGAGCAGCACGCAATCGACCTGGCCGTGGTGCAGCGATTCGCACGCCTGCGCGCTGGGTTCTTCGCGCAGGAACAGTTTGAGCGACGGGCGTTCCTTGCGCAGCCGCGGCAACAGGTCGGGCAGCAGGAAGGGAGCGATCGTCGGGATCACGCTCATCCGCAATTCGCCGACGAGCGGTGCCGAGGCGGCGGCGGCCATGTCGGCAAGCTCCTCCGCCTCGCGCAGCACGCGGTGCGCCTTTTCGACGATCGCGTCGCCGAGCCCGGTAAAGCGGACGACGCGGCGGGTGCGTTCGACGAGGGTCTGGCCGAGCAGGGTTTCCAGCTCGCGGATGCCCGCGGACAGCGTTGACTGGGTGACGTTGCAGGCATCGGCGGCGCGGCCGAAATGACCGTGCTCGTGCAGCGCGACGAGATATTGCATCTGCTTGAGCGAGGGCAGGTAATATTGCATTGATCGAATATAGCAATCGGATCGGCGATTTCGAGTGGCTTTGTCGATTATATGCGTCGCGGTCGCATGATAGGCAGGCAAGCGGACCGGATCGATGGCCGACGAAGGTGGGCGACGAAGGTGGGCATGAAGGGGGCGTGATGGCAACTTCGCGATTTCTGCTCGGCGGCGTGGCGAGCGCGCTGCTGCTGACGGGCGGTGTGTTCCTGTGGAAAGGCTATAGCCAGATTGCCGCCGAGGATGTCGTGCCGGCCCCGCCGCCGCGGCTTGCCGCGCTGCCGGTCGCGGGCCCCGATGCGCCGAAGCGCGGTGCCGCGCCGCCCGCCTTGCCTGCCGCCAAGGCCGAATCGCGCGAGGAGCGCCGGTTCAACCGCTATGACCGCGATCGTAACGAGCGGATCAGCCGCGTCGAGATGATGGCGACGCGCAGCGCCGCCTTTCGCAAGCTCGACAAGAATGGCGACAATCTGCTCAGCTTCGAGGAATGGGCGGCGGCGACGAGCGACCGCTTTGCCGGGGCCGACGCCGACAAGTCGGGCGACCTGACCCGCGCCGAGTTCGCGACGACCGCGCCGAAGCCGGCGGCAAAACCGAAATGCCGCTGTTGACGGGACGCCAGCTTCGGGGAGCTAAGGCGCGTGGACACGTTCCAATCTGATCGAACGTCCGCTTTCGCGAATGTTTGGCATCGAACGAATGAGCGGGATGGGGGTGGGAAGCGGACATTCTTTTAGGGAACCAACGGCTCTTTGGTTAAGCTTCTGCGTAGCCTTGCGCGAGCACCAAACCGTCGCGCCGGATCTCAACGTTGAAATGGCCCTCCGGCGTCGTGTGACGCGGCGACAGGCGAACAGTCGCGCCAGCAAACTCATGGTCGCCGAGTATGATGCCTTCGGTTCCATTAGCGCCGTCGCAGCCGAACCGGAAGGGTTCGGGGGTTCCACGGCCAACGCCATCGGCGCTCACCCATCCCCATCCGTAGGTCGGTGTTACGTGGCGAAGGTGTCCAATCATCGTTCGATAATGCAGTAATCGCAAAACGTCCGCAATTGGTCGTGTCCGGAAAGGCAGCTTTTGGAACGACATGGCGGTTAGCTGCCGTCCCTGCAGTGTTGGAATTTGTCTGCGCGGTCGAGTCTTCGGGGCCTAGCTTCGGGGATCGAAGCCCAGCCAGTCGGCGGGCGGCATCAGGAAGAGGTCTGTGTCTTCGGTGCGGCACCCGGCGGCGGTCAGCATCGCGTGGACCTGGCCGCGGTGGTGCGTCTGGTGATTGAAGATGTGCGGCAGCACGATGCCGAGCGGGGCGGAGACGTCGCGGCCCGCGGCGCCGCTGTGCCAGTCGAGATTGCCGGTAACGGTACCGGGCGCCATCGCGTCGGCCCAGGCGACGATGAGCGTGTCCATCGCGGTGCGCTGTGCCTTCAGATCGTCCCAGTCGGCGACGAAGCCGCCGCTTTCCTTGCCCGGACAATCGGGCGGCGGGCAGCGGTCGAAGCGCGACAGCCAGATGCGGTCGGCCCACAAAAGGTGCGAGAGCGTCGCGTGGATCGACCCGAAAAAGGCGCCGCGATCCAACCGTCGCTCGGCATCGGTCAGCGTGTCGGCGGCGGCATAGGCGGCGCGGTTCTGCCACCCGTTGTAGCGCGCCAACATCTGCACGAAGCGATTGTCGATCATCGGCCTGTCTCCCGCGCGCGTGCCGCCACGCCAATGACATGCTTGTCAGCAAGCCGCTTGGCATCCGTCAAGTCTTGCCGCATGCTCCGGCAAAACAAGGGAGAGTGTGCAATGCGATTCCATGTCCTGTCGCTGGCTGCCGCGATGGTTGCGGTCGCCGCCAGTCCGGCCGCGGCCAAGACGATCAATGTCTCGGCCGAGGGCGCCGACGCCAACGAGAAATTGCAGGAGGCGCTGATCCTCGCCGAACCCGGCGATGTCGTGCAGCTGGGCGCGGGCACCTGGACGCTGACCGACGGGCTGTCGCTCGACGTCGACAATGTTACGCTGCGCGGCGCGGGGACGGGCGAGGGCGGGTCGATCCTGGACTTTTCGGGACAGCAAGGGGCGGGCGAGGGGCTGCTCGTCACTTCCGACGATGTGCTGCTCGCCAATTTCGCGGTGCTCAACACGCGCGGCGACGGCATCAAGTCGAAAGGCGCCGACCGCATCGTCTATAACGAACTGCGCGTCGAATGGACCGCGGGGCCGAAGGAGGCCAACGGCGCCTATGGCATCTATCCGGTCGAAAGCCAGGATGTGCTGATCGACAGCGTCTATGTGCGCGGCGCATCGGACGCCGGCATCTATGTCGGCCAGTCGCGCAACATCGTCGTGCGCGATTCGATCGCGACCGAAAATGTCGCCGGGATCGAGATCGAAAACTGTTTCGACGCCGATGTGCACGACAATATCGCGACCAAGAATACCGGCGGGATACTGGTGTTCGACCTGCCCAATCTGCCGCAGCAGGGCGGGCATAATGTCCGCGTCTTCGACAATGTCGTCAGCGACAACAGCACGCCCAATTTCGCGCCGAAGGGCAATATCGTCGCCAGCGTGCCGACGGGGACCGGGGTGCTGGTGATGGCGAACCGCAATGTCGAGGTTTTCGACAATGTGTTCGAGGACAATGGCACCGCCAATGTGATGATCGTCGGCTATCGCTACGACCAGAAAGACCCCAAATATCAGCCGCTGCCGCGCCAGATCGTCGTGCGCGACAATGCGCATGGCAAGGCCGGCTTCGCGCCGGCCTTTCCGGGCGGTGCCGAGATTGCGGCCGCGATGGGCGGAGCGATCCCGCCGGTGCTGTGGGACGGCGCAGGCGACGCGATCGTCCTCGACGATGTCGGCATATTGTCGCTCGGTCTGCCCGACGTGACGACGCCGCAGAGCGAAGCGAAGCCGGTGCCGGTCAAGCTGGGCGGCACGCCGCCGCCCGCGCTGCCCGCGATCGTGCTGCCGGAGGGCATGGAGGCCAAGGTCCAGTGAAGCGCATCGCCGCCGCGCTGATCGCGGCGCTGCTCTGCGCCAGCGCGGGCGGCGGGGCGGCACCGGCCGCGGTCGATCAGGCCTTGATCGAGGGCAGCGCGATGCCCGCGAAGCTTTCCGCCTTCGGGCTGTTCGCGGGCAATGATCCGGCGCGGCCGGTCGCGAGCTTTGCCTATACGCTGCGCACGCCTCTGTTCAGCGACTATGCCGAAAAGCATCGGTTCGTGTCGATCCCGGCGGGCAAGCGGGCGACGGTGCTGGCCGACGGCACGGTCGATTTTCCGGTCGGCACGGTGATCGTCAAAAGCTTCGGCTGGCCCGACTTCAATGAGGGCCGTCCGGTCGAGACGCGGTTGCTGATTCACCGCGCGAGCGGCTGGGTGGCGCTGCCCTACATCTGGGATGCCGACGGCAAGGACGCCTCGCTCGCCATTGCGGGGCGGCGCGTGCCGGTGGCGTTCAAAAGCCCCGACGGCACGGCGCATGCGATCCAATATGGCGTGCCCAACCGCAACCAGTGCAAGGAATGCCACAGCCGCGCGGGCACGATCGTCCCGATCGGCCCCAAGGCGCGCAACATGGTGCTGGCGGATACGGTCGGCGCCGACACGCGCGCGCTCTATTTCACCAACCCCGCCGCGCTGAAACCGGTGATGCCGCGCTGGGACGATCCGGCGAGCGGCACGTTGCAGGACCGCGCGCGCGCCTATCTCGAGGCCAATTGCGCGCATTGCCACAATCCCGAGGGCAGCGCGTCGAACAGCGGGCTGTTCCTGCGCTGGACCGACCCGGTCGGAGTCAATTACGGCATCGGCAAGCGTCCGACGGCGGCCGGCCGCGGCAGCGGCGGCATGGATTTCGCGATCCAGCCGGGCGATCCCGACCACAGTTTCCTGATCTACCGCCTCGAAAGCCTCGACCCCGGCATTGCGATGCCCGAACTTGGCCGCTCGGCGGTTCACAAGGAAGGCGCGGCGCTGTTGCGGGAATGGATTGCGGCGATGCCCAAAGACGCGCATTAGGCTGGCCCGATGACCGCTCTCGTTCTCCATGATTATTTCCGCTCGTCGGCCAGCTTTCGCGTTCGCATCGCGCTGAACCTCAAGGGTCTCGATTATGAGCGCGTCGAGGTCAGCCTGATCGCCGGAGAGCAGAAGAGCGACGCCTATCTTGCGCAAAATGCCCAGGGCTTCGTGCCGATGCTCGTCGCCGACGGCGAGCCGATCATCCAGAGCCTTGCGATCATCGACTGGCTCGACCGCGCGCACCCCGAGCCGCGGCTGATCCCCGACGATCCGATGGCGCGCGCGGTGGCGCTGGCGCAGGCCTATGTCGTCGCGTGCGACATCCATCCGCTCAACAATCTGCGCGTGCTCAAATATCTGACCCGCGACCTGGGGCTCAACGAACAGACCAAGGATCGCTGGATCGCCGAATGGATATTGCAGGGCTTCGACGCGCTGGAGGCGATGGCCGGCGACGGCCCATATCTTGGCGGCGACGAACCGGGGATCGCCGACTGCTGTCTGGTGCCGCAGATGTACAATGCACGCCGGTTCGAGGTGCCGCTGGACCATTATCCGCGCCTCATGGAAATCGACGCAGCGTGCATGGAGCATGAGGCGTTCCGGCGCGCGCATCCGGACAGCGTCAAGGCGGGATGATGCTGCCGCTGCTGTTTGCTGCCATCGCGAGCAATCCTGTCGCCGAGCCTGTGCCCGCCGATGAGCGACCGATCATGCTATATCATCCCGGCTTCGAGGAAATCGTTGTGACCGGAGGGGGCGAACTGGCGCCGTCGGAGGGCGATCTTGTCGTAGCTAGCTCGCTGTATCTGGGCGTTCCTTCGGGCGCGGGATTGCGGGTGGAGAATGATGTGCGCGATCGCGGCGGCGTGGCGCAGTTCCGGCGCAGCGACAGCCGCAGCGCGCATCCGACCAGCCAGGGCGTGACGTTGCGGGGTCTGGGCGGCACCGCGTCCAGTCGTGCGGTCGTGACGCTCGACGGCATTCCGCAGGCCGACCCGTTTGGCGGATGGGTGGCGTGGACGAGCTTCGACACCGTCAATCTTCGCGGATTCCGCATCATCCCCGGCGCCAGCGTCGACGAACAGGGGGCGCTTGCCGGACACATTGCCCTGTCGTCGGACATTGGCGAGGGTGTGACGTCCAGCGTGTCATACGGCTCGTTCAATAGTATTGACATGACGGGAGGTCTGGGCGCGGAGCTGACGGGCGGTGAGTTGGCGCTTGATGCGCGCTACATGCGTAGCGACGGATTCACGCCGGTCCTCGCCGGGCAGCGCGGCAATGCCGATCGCCCGGCGGCCTATCGGCAGGGCGGAGGCGGCCTCCGCGCCCGTCTCGACGCGGGCAGCGACGGCAAGGTCGAAGTAAGTGTCCGCGGCTTTTTCGACCGCCGCGACCGCGGCACGGACTTTTCCGCCAGCAGGATCGACGGGGTCGATGCGAGCATTCGCTATATCCTCGATCCGACACCAAATAAGGGTTGGCAGGCGATCGCGCTCGCCTACATCCAGCTTCGCGACTTCCAGAGCGGGTTTGCGAGTGTCTCGACCGACCGCAACAGCGTGGCCCCGGCATTGAATCAGCGCGTTCCAGCAACCGGCCTTGGCGCGCGCCTGGAACTGCGGCCACCGCTGCGCGGGAACAACCCGTTGCGTATCGGTTTGGACTGGCGGCGAACCGAGGGAGAGACGCGCGAAGATTTCTTCTTCACCGGGCTTGTTCCGGGGCGCAACCGCCTCGCAGGTGGGTCAGCGAACATCGTCGGCGGCTTCGCTGAATGGACGAGCGGCGAGAAATTGTCCTGGACCATCGGCGCGCGCGTCGATCACTGGCGGCTTGGGGCGGGGCAATTGATCGAACGCAACGCCGATGGCAGCCTGCGCACCAACGAACATTTCGCCGTACGGTCGGGGTGGGAAACCGGCGCACGCGCCGGCGTTCGCTGGCGAAGTGGTGATTTCGATCTTCGCGCCGCTGCATATAGCGGCTGGCGCTTGCCGACCCTTAATGAACTCTATCGCCCGTTCCGGGTGGGTGCTGACGCGACTGCGGCGAATGCGAACCTCGATCCCGAACGACTGCGGGGCGGCGAACTCAGCTTTCGCTATCACAATTTTCCCCGGCTGACCTTGTTTGTCAGCCGGTTGGATAATGCGATTGCCAACGTCACGCTGGGGCAAGGCCCCGGAACCTTCCCCGGCGTCGGCTTTGTTGCGGCGGGTGCAAGCTACGCCCAGCGACAGAATCTGGACGCGCTGGTGAGCAAGGGAATTGAAATCAGCCAAACGATGACGATCGCAAAGGATCTCGATATCGATCTGCGTTACACTTTCGTCGATGCGCATGTGCGAGCGAGCGGCGTTGCCGCCGCGCTCGATGGCCGCCGCCCGGCGCAGGTCGCCCGGCATAATGGGTACGCCGGATTGCGGTACAGGAACGGTGACGCCACATTGACGACGCGGCTGCGCTATATCGGAGCACAGAATGAAGACGATCTCGGTCGTCAGCGACTTGGGGATGCCTTCACCGTCGATACGGGGCTGAGCGTCGATCTTGGAAAGAAGCTCTCCGCCTTTGTTCAGGCGGACAATATCTTCGATGCGCTTGTACCTGCGGCGATCAGCGCATCCGGTATCGTCGAGCGGGCGCAGCCGCGATCGATATGGGTCGGCGTCGGTTTGGCGCTATAATATTTCACAGGCGGCGCAGAGGCGATAAGGATGGGGGCATGGCGGCGAAGACACTCAATCTCGGCGAATTTCTGCCCTATCGGCTGTCGATCGCGTCGAACGCGGTATCGAGCCGGATTGCCGCCGAATATCAGAGCCGCTTTGGCCTGAAGATCCCCGAATGGCGGCTGATGGCGGTGCTCGGCGAAGGGCGACCGCTGACCCAGCGCGAACTGGTCGCCGCGACGCGGATGGACAAGGTGACGGTCAATCGCGCCGCCAAGGCACTGGCCGACCGCCAGCTTATCGCGCGCCAGGCGCACGAGGCCGACGGACGTTCGCACCATCTGGAACTGACCGCGGCGGGGCGCTCGCTCTATGACGCGATCGTGCCGGCCGCGCTCGCGAGCGAGGCGAAGCTGGAGGCGGCGCTGGACGCAGGCGAGCGCGCCGCGCTGATGGCGATCCTCGCCAAGCTGACGAGTGCCGCGGAAGATTATGGCGGATAGGCTTTATCGCGCCCCGGCAGCCGGCGCGCTGCGTATCGAGCCGCTTGGCGACCTGACCGCGATCTTCGACCGGCGATCGATGCAGACGCATCTGGTCGTCGCGCCGATGCCCGAAATAATTGCCGCGATGGGTGATACGCCCTGCGACGCAGCGATGCTGGCGGAGCGGCTCGCCGCCATGTTCGACCTGGCGGACGCGGGCGACGACGACGTCGCGGCGGTCTTGTGCGAGCGGCTCGCCGAGCTTGCGGCGCTGGGCCTGGCGGCGGCGGCGTGAGGCACAGCACGCGCATTGCGGTGGGGCCGGTCCAGTTTCGCATCGGCAGCGACTGGCGCGCGCCGATCGACGCGCTCGATCGCCTCTATGCGGGCTATCCCAAGGACATGGCGCGCCCCGCCGATGCGACGGTGCGGTTGTTCGCCGCGCGCCCGTGGCGCCGCTGGCTGCGCCCGTCGGTGCATATCGGCGGCGATTTCATCGTTCCCGACGCGCTGCCGCTGCCGCTGTCGATGGGCTTGCTGGCCGCCGAAATGGGGATGAATTTGCAGGTCGCGCTCGGCTGGCGGCGGCACATGCTGCTCCACGCGAGCGCGGTGGCACGCGACGGGCGCGCGGTGATTCTGTCGGGCGAATCGGGATCGGGGAAGTCGACGCTTGCGGCGCTGCTCGGCGAAGGCGCGTGGCGGCTGATGGGCGACGAATTCACACTGATCGAGCCCGCGAGCGGCGATGCGCTCGGCTTTCCGCGAGCGGTCAGCCTGAAGAATGCGGCGATCGCCGAAATGGCGGCGCGCGTCGACCCCGCGCGGCTCGGGCCGCTGCTCGCCGGAACGCCGAAGGGCGATATCCGCCACCTGATCCCGCGCGCCGACGCGATCGCCGCGATGCACGAACCGGCCCGGCCCGCGCTGATCCTGTTTCCGCGCTTCGGCGGCGCGGCGGCGATCGAACCGATGGCGCCGGGCGAAGTGTTCGTCCGCCTGACCGAAGCATCGACCAACTATGTCGCGCTCGGCGAAGCAGGCTTTGCTGCGCTGACGCGGCTGGTGCGCGAGACCCCCGCCTTCGGCATCAGCTATCCCGACAGCGCGGCCGGCATGGCGCTGGTCGAGCAATTATGGGCGGAGGCGGCGCGATGAGCGCGGTGCGCACGCTGGTCGATCTGCTCGCGGGGCGGCGCGGTGCGGACGGCCTTGCGCCGCGCGACTGGGACGGGGTGATCGGCGCCGCGCGCGCCGAGGCGCTGCTCGCGACGCTCGCCCACCGGCTTGCGGACGCGGCGCTGCCGCCGTCCGTCGCGGCGTTGTTCGCCGACCAGCGCGCCGCCGCCGCGGTCGCGCGGGCGCAGGCGTTGTGGGAGGCCGAGATGGCGCGCCGCGCGCTGGCGCCCGAGGGGATTGCGTTCGTGCTGCTGAAAGGCACCGCTTATGCGGCGGCAGCCCTGTCGTGCGCCGAGGGGCGCCAGATCGGCGACCTCGACATATTGGTCGGCTGGCACGACATCGGCCGCGCCGAAAATGAGCTGATCGAGGCCGGATGGGAATGGGTGAAGCCCGATCCCTATGACGACGCCTATTATCGCGAACATATGCACGAGCTGCCGCCGCTGATCCACAAGGCGCGCGACCGGATGATCGATGTCCACCACACGATATTGCCGCGCACGCACCGCGTCACGCCCGACGCGTTGGCGATGATCGGCGATGCGGTCGTGGCCGATGGCGGTTTTGCCGTGCTGTGTCCGAGCGACATGGCGTGCCACTGCGCCGCGCACCTGCTCGCCGACGGCGATTTGCAGGGCGGCCTGCGCAATCTGTGGGATTTCCATTGCCTGACGCGCGATTTCGCGGCCGCCGATGCGGGCTTCTGGGGCGAGCTCGATGCGCGCGCCGCGCTTCATGGCCTGCGCGCGCCGGTGCAGCGCGCCGCCCGGTTGGCGCGCGATCTTTACGGTGCGGCGCTGCCGCCGGGCTGGAACCGGAATGCGGCGGGCGATGGCTGGTTCGTCCGCCGCCTGCTGGCGCGCGACGATTGGGGACGACCCACGCATTTCGCGTTGCAACAGGCTTTCTACATCCGCTCGCACTGGCTGCGCATGCCACCGGTGATGCTGGCGAAGCACCTCTGGACGAAGTGGCGGAAGAGCTAGAGTCCCGCAAGCAGTGGCAGAAGCTCGTCATAATGGCCGATCAGATGGTCGGCGCCCAAGGCTTCGGCGGGGCGATCGAGAAAGCCGAAACGCACCGCGACGCTGGGCACGCCGGCGGCGCGCGCCGCCATGACGTCATAGATTGAATCGCCGACGAAGACGGCCCGTCCGCCGCCGCTCCGCTCGATCATCGCGAGTATGGGGTCGGGCGCGGGCTTGCGGACGCCGAGCGTGTCGCCGCCGACGATTGCCGCCATGCGCTCGGCCAAACCCAGTTCGCCGAGCAGCTTGCGCGCCATATGTTCGGCCTTGTTGGTCGCTACCGCGCAGCGCACCCCGTACGCTTCCAGTGCGTCGAGCGCCGCGATCAAGCCGGGGTAGGGGCGGCTCTCGACCGCGATATGCGCTTCGTAATAGGCAAGCAGTTCGCCGAGCAAGCGATCAAAGTCCTCGTCCGGAAAGCCGCCGGTCGCGATCAGCCCCTGTTCGAGCATGTGACGCGCGCCGAGGCCGATCATCGGCCGCACCATGGTTTCCGCAAGCGGCGCGCGCCCGATCCGCGACAGCGCATGGTTGACCGCAGCGGTGAGGTCGCCCGCGGTATCGATCAGCGTGCCGTCGAGATCGAAGCCGACGATGCAGAAGGGAAAATCGTTCATGCCGATCCGCATGGGCGCTCGCTCTGGAAACCGCAATGATTTGCTGGCATGGCACGCGGCATGAGCAATTCCATCGCCGCCGTCATCCTTGCCGCGGGCAAGGGCACCCGCATGAAGTCCGATCTCCACAAGGTGCTGCACCCCATCGCGGGGCGGCCGATGCTGATGCATCTGCTCGGCGGGCTGGCGGGGCTGGCGCCCGCCGCGACGGTGGTCGTCGTTGGCGACAAGCGCGAGCAGGTCGAAGCGGCGCTCGCCGGCACCGGCGCGGTCGTCGCGGTGCAGGAACCGCAGCTCGGCACCGCGCACGCTGCCTTGCAGGCAAAGGATTCGCTGGCGGGTTTCGACGGGATCGTCCTCGTCTGTTTCGGCGACTGTCCGATGTTGACCGCAGCGACGGTGCTGCGTCTGTGCGGTGCACTCGATGAAGGCGCCGCCGTTGCAGTGCTGGGTTTCCGTCCGACCGATGCCGCCGCCTATGGCCGGATCATCGCCGATGCCGACGGCACGGTTCGCAAGATGGTCGAATATAAGGATGCCAGCGATGCCGAACGCGCGGTCGATCTTTGCAATTCGGGGGTCATCGTCGCACACGCCGCCGATATGTGGCGCCTGCTCGAAGCCGTGGGCAATGACAATGCACAGGGCGAATATTATCTGCCCGACGTCGCGACGGGGGCAATCGGCGAAGGCAAACGCGTTCGGGTGATCGAAACCGAGGCCGCCGAAGTGGCGGGGATCAACAGCCGCGCCGAACTTGCCGCCGCCGAGGCGCAGTGGCAGGCGTTCAAGCGCGAGGAGGCGATGGCGGGCGGTGCGTCGCTGCGGGCGCCCGAAACGGTATGGTTCAGTTGGGACACCGAAATCGGCCGCGACGTGACGGTCGAACCCAATGTCGTCTTCGGCCCCGGCGTTCGTGTCGCCGACGGCGCGACGATCCGCGCCTTCAGCCATATCGAGGGCGCCAGCATCGGCGCGGGGTGCGAGGTCGGTCCCTACGCTCGTCTGCGCCCCGGCGCGGTGCTGGAAGACAAGGCGAAGGTCGGCAATTTCGTCGAGGTGAAGAAGGCGGTGCTCGGCAAGGGCGCCAAGGCGAACCACCTCAGCTATATCGGCGATGCGATCGTCGGAGCGGGCGCGAACATCGGCGCGGGTACGATCACCTGCAACTATGACGGCTATTTCAAATATCAGACGGTGATCGGGGAACGCGCCTTCATCGGGTCGAACAGCGCGCTGGTCGCGCCGGTCAAGATCGGCGCCGACGCGATCGTCGGGGCGGGCAGCACGGTGACGCGCGACGTGATGGATGGCGAACTGCGCCTCGTCCGCGCCGAACAGTCGGTGAAGCCGGGTTGGGCCGACCGCTTCCACGATACGATGCGCAAGAAGAAGGCGGCGGAGAAAAAGGCATGAGCGACCGGTACGAGGACAAACCCTTCCTGCGCTATGTCGACGCCTGGGTGCTCGACGCGATCGGGCATCTCGACCAGCCGACGCGTGCCTATTGCGCGGCGATGGAACCGACGCTGCGCCACAGCCTGGGCCTTACCGGAAGCTGGCAGGAGATGGTCGCGCAGCAAATGAAATTTGCGCCCGACCTTTCGGCGCAGATCCGCAAGATATGGGATGACGGCCGCGTCAAATTCGCCGCCGCGCACGGCCGCCCCGCCGATCCGGTGCAATTCGCGATGACCTTCGTCGACCGCAATTTCGGGCGCGCGTGAGGATTGACATGATATCATGATATGATATCAGTATATCAATGACGCGGATACTTGCCGACCTGCCCGATGAGGATATCGAGCGCCTTGACCGCATCGCGCGCGAGCAGGGCAAAAGTCGCGCGGCCGTACTGCGCGAGGCGGTGGCGGCCTATAATGCGCAGCCCTCGCTCGAGGGTGGCGACTGGATCGATCAGGGCTTCGGCCTTTGGGCCAGGCATGGTCTGGCAGAGGATCCGGCCGATTATGCCCGGCGCCGGCGCGCGGAATGGACGCGCCCGTGGGACGATGATTATGAGGAGGTTCGGGCCGAATCTCCCGACCTGTTCGATGCCGAGGATGATCGGCAGCGCCAGCTCTATCTCGATATGCTTGCAGGCAAATATCCTGCGCCCAAGGCACCGCCCCGGCCGTGAGCGGTTATGCTTTCGACGCCAATATCGTGATCGATGCGCTCGCGGGCTACCCGCTAGCCCGCGCGGAGATTCAACGTGCGGTAAGCCATGGTTCGCGACCGTGGATCAGCCGCATGGCGTGGATCGAAGTGCTGTCGAAAGGACATGACGCCATCGTCCGCGAGGCGACCGCGTTCCTCTCGCACTTCGGGCTTGATGAAATCGACGAAGAGATCGCCCAGCGCGCCGCGGCGCTACGCCGCGATCGGCCGCGGTTGAAATCGCCCGATGCCATCATACTTGCGACGGCCCAGATCAGGGGGCGCGTCCTCGTGACCCGAAACATCAAGGATTTTCCGGCGGCGATGCCGGGCATCCGCGTACCTTACACGCTCTAGAAGAAAGCATAGCCCCCATGTGCGGAATCATCGGAATTATCGGCCAGGCCCAGGTGGCGGATCGCCTCGTCGACGGACTGAGGCGCATGGAGTATCGCGGCTATGACTCGGCGGGCGTTTGCACGGTCGAGGACGGCCAGCTGATCCGCCGCCGCGCCGAGGGCAAGCTCAATAATCTCGTCAAGGAACTCGCCGGCCATCCGGCGCCCGGCACCGTCGGGATCGCGCACACGCGCTGGGCGACCCACGGCGCACCGACGACGAGCAACGCGCATCCGCACGCGACGCAGGAAGTGGCGCTCGTCCACAACGGGATCATCGAGAATTTCAAGCCGCTGCGCGAGGCGTTGCAGGCGCGCGGCCGCGTGTTCGAAAGCGAAACCGACACCGAAGTCGTCGCGCACCTCGTTTCGGAACAGGTCGAGGCGGGCAAATCGCCGCAGGAGGCGGTGCAGGCGGTGCTGCCGCAGCTTCGCGGCGCCTTTGCGCTCGCCATCGCCTTTCGCCAGCATCCCGATTTGCTGATCGGCGCGCGGCTCGGCTCGCCGCTCGTCGTCGGCTATGGCGAGGGGGAGACATATCTCGGTTCCGATGCGCTCGCGCTTGCGCCGCTGACGCAGAAGATTTCCTACCTCGAAGAGGGCGACTGGGTCGTCATCACGAAGGACGGCGCGCAGATCCACGACGCGGACAACAATCCGGTGACGCGCGAGATCACGACGTCGGGCGTCACCGCCGCGGCGGTCGAGAAGGGCAATTACCGCCACTTCATGCAGAAGGAAATTTTCGAGCAGCCGACCGTCGTCGCGCAGACGCTCTCCTCCTACATCCGCCCGCTCGAACAGACGGTGGCGCTGCCGCAGATGGATTTCGACCTGTCGGCGATCGACCGCATCACCATCGTCGCGTGCGGCACCAGCTATTATGCCGGCATGGTCGCCAAATATTGGTTCGAGACCTTTGCGCGCGTTCCGGTCGACATCGATGTCGCGAGCGAGTTCCGCTACCGCGATCCGGTGTTGCAACCGGGCGGGCTCGCGCTCTTCATCTCGCAGTCGGGCGAGACCGCCGACACGCTCGCGGCGCTGCGCCATTGCAAGGCGAACGGCCAGACGATCGCGGTCGTCGTAAACGTGCCGACGAGCAGCATGGCGCGTGAGGCCGACCTGCTGCTCCCGACGCATGCGGGGCCGGAAATCGGCGTCGCGTCGACCAAGGCCTTCACCTGCCAGCTCGCGGTGCTCGCCGCGCTCGCCGCGCACCTCGCGCTCAAGAAGGGCAAGTTGACCGAGGGTGACGAGCGCGAGATCGTCAAGCATCTGATCGAGGCGCCCGCCGCATTGAACGCCGCGCTCGCGCATGACGAGGAAATCGCGGCGATGGCGCATCTGATCGCCCCGGCGCGCGACGTCCTCTATCTGGGGCGCGGTCCCGACTATCCGCTGGCGCTCGAAGGCGCACTGAAGCTCAAGGAAATCAGCTATATTCACGCCGAAGGCTATGCCTCGGGCGAGATGAAGCACGGCCCGATCGCGCTGATCGACGAGGCGGTCCCGGTGATCGTCCTCGCGCCCAGCGGGCCGCTCTTCGAAAAGACCGTCAGCAACATGCAGGAAGTGATGGCGCGCGGCGGCAAGGTCGTGCTGATTTCGGACGCGGAAGGCCTCGCCGAAGCCGGCGATGGCTGCATGGCGACGATCGAAATGCCCAAGGTCCACCCGCTGATCGCGCCGCTCGTTTATGCGGTGCCGGTGCAGTTGCTAGCGTACCATGTGGCGGTGGCGAAGGGGACCGACGTTGACCAGCCGCGCAATCTGGCGAAGTCGGTGACGGTGGAGTGATATTCAGTGCGAAGTCTCTTCGGCAATCTGCGTAATATATTCTCACCAGCCGCGGCTGCGCCCAAGGCGGATGTCGGTGATCCTCCAGCGGTCGGCTACGTCTATTCGTTGCTCACATCGCCTTTCTCGGAGTTCGCGGCTTCCGAGACGGGGCGCTATGCGGCATTCAAAATAATTGGCGCCAATGCCGACAAGCTGGTTGTCGCGGTATATGATGGAATTTGGCCATCACCTCCTTCCTTGGCGGAATTTCGCAAAGCAAAGGTTTTGCGAGAGCATCGGTTCGCACACACCGGTCGCGAAGCGATCTTTGGTACACTGCTGCAATGGTGGAGTGTTGATGATTTCAAGGAATTACGGTTGATCGGTGTGGATCAGCCGTCCAGACACGAATTGATGGAAGCGGAGAAAAACTTCGCTCACGCGGTGGGGTCACGCACCGCATCCACGCGCTTCATCAATTATGCCGCTGAAGGTGAGTGGCGCTGGGCAAATGACAGAACTGCATTCGAAGACGAGATGCGGCAAAAGAAAGAAAAAGAAGACGCAGTGCGAAAAGCCGCAGAGGAACGCTATAAAAACCGGCTTTCCAAACTGACTTGGCAGCAACTTCTCTCTGAACCAGTTTTCGAGCGCTGGTCGCCGTCCCCGCCTTTTCCTCCGGAAAAGTTTGCAGCGGCGGCGAGAGAGAAAATCCGTTCAACCTGCCATGAACTCCAAGAACTTGGACCAAAGCCGCGAAAGGCGGATGTAAGACGAATCCTGAAGGACTGCGTCCTTTGGTTTAACAGGGCCGATGATGAGGCAGGCGGGGTGATTGAGACCGAGGAAAGAGAAGACATCTGCGCCATTCTTGAGGAAATGGCATTTGTGGCGAAGCAGAAGAGTCTTGTTGAAGAGGTAGATATGTGGCGGGACTGGTAGCAAGCCGATATTGAAGCGACGTATGAAGATGACCTGGAACACAACCTGCCACTGCGGCGCCGTCTCGATCCGGCTTGCGAAGGCGCCCGAAGAGGTGGCCGAGTGCAATTGCTCGCTCTGCTTTTCGCATGGCATCTTGTGGGCCTATTATTCGCCGAAGGACGTCACGATCGAGGGCGAAACGCGGACCTATAATCGCGCCGACCGGGCGAGTCCCAATTCGGACCTGCATTTCTGCGCTGCCTGCGGCTGTTCGACGCATTGGTCGGCGACTGCGGGGCTGATCGAGCGGATGGGCGGTGCGGTCGATCTGATGGGCGTCAATATGCGCCTGTTCGCGCCCGAACGGCTGAGCGGATTGACGCTTGTCTTTCCCGACGGACGCGGCTGGTCGGGCGAGGGGCCGTGGGGCTATGCGCGCGACGCGGCGGTGATGCCCTGACGCCCATGTCCTTTGCCGCCATCATCTTCGATTTCGACGGGGTCATCGCCGACAGCGAGGTGCGCGCGAACATGACGCTTGCCGAAAGCCTGACCGCGATCGGCCTGCCGACGAGCTATGACGAATGTCTGCGCGACTATTACGGCCATAATTGGCAGGAGACGCAGCGGCGGATCGAGGCGCGGCTGGGCGGGCCGCTGCCCCCCGATTTTCGCGAACAGCACCGCGCGCGGGCGCGCAAGCGCTTTGCCGAGGGCTTTGCGCCGGTGCCGGGGGCACCCGAGTTTCTGGCGACGCTGGGCGACCGGCCGCGCGCGATCGCCTCGTCGAGCAGCCCTGCCTATATCGCCATGTCGCTCGACCGCTTCGGGCTTGCGCATCATTTCGGCCCGCACGTCTATAGCGCCGACGGCTGGGATCGCGGCAAACCGCATCCCGACATCTATCTGGCGGCGGCGAAGGGTATCGGCGCCGATCCCGCCGCCTGTCTGGCGATCGAGGATTCGCCGACGGGCGCGCAGGCGGCGCTTGCCGCGGGGATGACCGTCGTCGGCTTTTGCGGCGCCGGGCATATTGTCGATCGCGGCGCGCATGGCGCGATGCTGCGCGCCGTCGGCGTGCACCATATTGCGGAGGACTTCGCCACGCTGCACCGCCTGCCGATTGCAGCCACCGCATAAATTGCTGTCCTGCAAGGGAAAGGCCGGTTAGGCTGCGGGTAACCCGGCGATCCGTCCGCGCGAACCCTGATCGCGCGTGACGACCGGCGGTTTCCTGCCGTTTCTCACGGCCCACCCCACCCGAGGAGAAAGCCCATGTGCGATGAATTTACCGAAGCCGACCTCGACCGCGCCGGTCTGCCCGTGCGGCGCCGCGATTTCGGCGCGCTGATGGGCGTCGGGGCGGTGGCGGCGATGCTGCCCGCTGCGGCGTGCGCCGCCGGGACGATCAAGGGCCGCGATGTCACGATCACGACCGACGACGGCACCGTCGACGCCTATTTCGTCGCGCCGGGCGAGGGCAAGCATCCCGGCGTGCTGATGTGGCCCGACATTCGCGGGCTGCGCCCTGCGTTTCGCCAGATGGCCGACCGGCTGGCCGGGGCGGGCTATGCCGTGCTGTGCGTCAACCCTTTCTATCGCTGGGCGAAGGCGCCCGTGGTCTATTCGGGGCATGATTTCGACGATCCCGGCGTGCGCGAGACGCTGTTCGGTTATCTCAAGCAATTGAACCGGACGCTCGTGCAGACCGACGCCAAGGCGCATCTTGCCTTCCTCGATGCACAGGCGGAGGTCGATACGGCGAGGGGCATCGGGACCGCGGGCTATTGCATGGGCGGGCCGATGGTCATCTATACCGCGGCGCTGAACCCGGCGCGCGTCAAGGCGGCGGCGAGCTTTCACGGCGCGTCGGTCGCGACCGACAAGCCCGACAGCCCGCATCTGTTGATTCCCGCGAGCGACGCCGGATATCTTTTCGCGATCGCCGATAATGACGATGCGAAAGACCCCGAGGAAAAGACCCGGCTGAACGCGGTCCTATCGCCGCGCAAGCAGTGGCACGAGGTCGAGGTCTATAAGGGCGCGATGCACGGCTGGTGCCCGCCCGACGGCCGCGCCTATGACGAGGCGGCGGCCGAAAAGGCTTGGGGGCGGATGCTCGAGCTGTTCAAGGCGGCGCTGTAGTTTTTACCGCGTCATTGCGAAACCGGCGGCAGCCGGGGGAAGCAATCTCCAGCGATCGACCTTCAACGACGATAGCTGGAGATTGCCGCGCGGCTCCGCCGCTCGCAATGACGACGGTTATGGGTTCTCACCCCATCGGGTAGAGGATATCCTTGCCGACGCGGTCGAGCGTCTTCATCAGCGCGGCGTCGAGCACCAGCTCCTTTGCGGCGAGGATCGGTTCGAGCTGGTCGTAGCTGCTGACGCCGACGATGGTCGAGGCGACGAAATCATGCTGTTTCGACCAGGCGGTCGCCATCGTCACCGGGTCGATCCCGGCTTCGGCGGCGATCGCGAGATAGCGTTCGGTGGCGGCGAGCGACTTGTCGTTGACGAAGCGGCGGCCCATCGCGGCCTGCCGCCCCTCCATCGCCAGATAGCGTGAGAAGCGCGCGCCTTCGGGCGTCGCGCCGCCCTGATATTTGCCCGACAGGACGCCGCCGGCGAGCGGCGAGTAAGGGATCAGGCTGACCCCTTCCTGGCGGCAGACCTGCGCGAGTTCGTCCTCGAAGCGGCGGTTGTTGAGGCTGAAATTGTTCTGGATCGTGTGATAGCGGGCGACTCCCAGCCTTTCCGAGGCAGCGAGCGATTTCATGAGGCCCCAGCTCGTCTCGTTCGAGCAGCCGAGAATGCGTACCTTGCCTTCGCGGACCAGCTCGTCGAGCGCGTCCATGATCTCGTCATAGGGCGCGTCATGGTCCGGCCAGTGCGTCTGGTAGAGGTCGACATAGTCGGTCTGCAGCCGCATCAGGCTTGCTTCGATCGCGGTGCGGATATTGTGGCGGTCGAGCGCGGTCATGCCCCCGCGGCACGGCGATTTGAACCAGACATGGCTCGGCCCCGAAACCTTGGTCGCGAGGATGATCGCGTCGCGGTTCTTGGTCTTGAGCCAGCGGCCGACGATCTCTTCGGTGCGGCCGACCCATTTGATGTCGGGCGGCACCGGATAGCCTTCGGCGGTGTCGTAGAAATTGATCCCCTCGTCGAAGCAGCGGTCGAGGATGCGCAGCGCCTCGGCCTCATCGGTCTGACTGCCGAAAGTCATCGTGCCCATACAGATGTCGGTGACGTGGATGGCGCTCTGGCCCAGGCGGCGCGTTTTCATGGGGCGGATCTCCGGTCTCGAGAGAGGGTGGGAGGCCCGTGCATAGGTTGCGGATCGCAACCTTGCAATCAGATCAGCAACGCGAGCGATCCGACGAGCAGCGCCGCCATCGTCCAGTTGAAGGCGCGCAGCCGTGCGGGCGATGACAGCCAGCCGCGCAGCGAAACGCCCATGACCGCCCACAGGCTGGTCGATGGCAGGTTGATGATGCCGAAGATCGCGGCGACGAGCAGGACCGCGGCGACATTGCGATCGGGCGCATAGAGCGCGATCGCGGTCAGCGCCATCGACCAGGCCTTGGGATTGACCCACTGGAACAGCACCGCCTGCCCGAAACTCATCGGCCTTCCGCGCGGGCTGTCGCCGCCGCTCGGCGCGCCGGCGTTGGCGATCTTCCACGCCAGCCACAAGAGATAGGCGACGCTGATGATCTTGAGGATGAGGTTCAGCACCGGAAACAGGTCGAACAGGCCCATCAGCCCGACGCCGACGAGGACGATCATCAGCGTGAAGCCGAAGCCCACGCCGAGCGCATGCGGTACGGTGCGGCGCAGGCCGAAATTGGCGCCCGACGCCATCAGCATCATATTGTTCGGGCCCGGCGTGATCGACGAGACGAGGGCAAAGGCGGCAAGCGCGGCGAAGGTGGTCTGTTGCATGCCGCGCAATATAATGGCGATGCTCTCGCGACGGGTTGCAAATTTGGGCGCCGATGCGATAAGTTTTGCAACTTATGGCTGGATTGGATCAGATAGACCGCAAGATATTGCGCGAACTTGCGAGCGAGGGGCGAATCTCCAATATCGAGCTCGCCGACCGCGTCGGGCTGTCGCCCTCGGCCTGTCTGCGCCGCGTGCAGGAACTTGAGCGCAGCGGGGTCATCAAGGGCTATCGCGCGGTGGTCGATCCGGCGAAGCTGGGGCTGACCTTTCTGGCCTATGTGACCGTCGGCCTGTCGTCGCACACGAAGAAGTCGCAGGGCGATTTCGAAGCGGCGATGGCGCTCGCACCCGAAGTGCGCGAATGCCATAATATCACCGGGACGATCGAATATCTGCTTCGCGTAGAGACGCAGGATCTAGCGGCGTACAAGCATTTCCATACCGAAGTGCTCGGTGTGCTGCCGCAGGTCCATTCGATCACCACCTATGTACTGATGGATTCGCCGAAGGACGAGCGGGCTTGATCGAGGGTAACGCCTTGAACCGCATCGTCCGCCACCGCATATCGGTTTCATGCTGAAACTGTCCTTCCTCGATCTCGTCCCCGTCACCGACACGGGCACGATCGCCCAGTCGCTCGCCAATGCCGCCGATCTCGCCCGCCATGCCGAAGCGCTCGGCTATGCGCGCTACTGGGTGGCCGAGCATCACGGGATGGCGGGGATCGCGAGCGCGGCGACGTCGGTGGTGCTCGCGCATATCGGGCAGGCGACGTCGACCATCCGGATCGGCGCCGGCGGGATCATGCTGCCCAATCATGCGCCGATGGTGATCGCCGAACAGTTCGGGACGCTGGAAGCGCTGTTTCCCGGCCGCATCGACCTTGGCCTCGGCCGTGCACCGGGGTCTGACGGGCGCGTCGCGCAGGCGCTGCGCCGCAATCTGGCGAGCGACGAGCGCCAGTTTCCGCAGGACGTCGTCGAATTGCAGGCCTTTCTTGCCGGGGACGACCGGCTGGGTATCCGCGCGGTGCCGGGCGAGGGGACGAAGGTGCCGCTGTGGATCCTGGGGTCGAGCCTGTTCGGCGCGCAGCTCGCGGCGATGCTCGGGCTGCCCTACGCCTTTGCCAGCCATTTCGCGCCCGATGCGCTCGACGAGGCGCTCGACATCTATCGCCGCCAGTTCCGCCCCTCGGAGCAGCTGGCCGAGCCCTATGCCGCCGCCGCGTTCAATGTCTTCGCCGCCGACACGCGCGAGGAGGCCGAATTGCTCGCCTCGTCGCAGCAGCAGGCCTTCGTCGCGCTGCGCACCGGCAATCCGGGCAAGATGAAGCCGCCGCTGGCGGGTTACAAGGACAGCCTGCCGCCCAATGCGCGCGCGATCCTCGACCATGTGCTGCAATGTTCGGCGGTCGGAACGGTCGATGACATCGCCGCGGGCCTGCAGGGCTTTGCCGCGCGCACCGGCGTCGACGAGGTGATCGTCGCGTCGTCGATGTACGACCATGGCGCGCGCAAGCGCTCGCTCGCCATCGCGATCGAGGCGGCGAAGCGCCTCTGATCAGGCGGGCGGGTCGCTCGGTTCGGGACGGAAGCTCAGGCTGGCGAGGCGCCACGCCGCGTCGTCGCCCATCAGGTCGGCGGCGGTCGGCACGTCGGCGGGCGAGGGGCAATCGACCTCGGCATCGATATAGCGCCCCGTTTCGCGCAGCCGCACGCTGACGTCGCCATAGCGGGCCTTCAGCGTCGCGATCAGATCCTCTGCGTCGTCGGACAGATCGTTCGAGGCCAGCTTGCGCGGCGTCCCGTCGAGCAGTTCGGCGACCGCCTGATCGAGCGCGCCGAGCGCGTCCTTGACGATCGACAGCGCGATGAACAGCGCCGCCGTCGCATCGGCCCACCACCAGCCGAGACCGATGCCGACGATGCCCGCGATGCCCGCCAGCCCGGTTTGCCAATCGGCCTTTTGCATCAGCGCGTCGGTGTGCAGCACCTTGTCCTTGATGCGTTCGGCGACGGGCTGCTTGATCCGGCCAAGGATGATCGGCGGGACGATCGAATAGACCAGCGCCGCGATCATCAGCCAGCCGAGCCAGACCGTGTGTCCGAAGAGGGTGACGCCGCCGACGGTGGGATGTTCGCGGCGGACGAGCGTGGTGATGCTTTCATAGGACAGGAAAGCACCGACCGAGAGCAGCGCGGTCGCCGCGATCAGAAAGGCCAGGCTGTTGCCCCGCCGATAGCCGAAGGGAAAGCGCCGGTTCGGATCGCGGCGTTCCCACCGCGCCGCGAGGAGGAAGACGATCGCGGGCACCAGGCTCAGAAAATCTTCGATCACCGCCGATTTCATCGCCTGGCTGGCGCCCATCGTCAGCCACATCAGCACGATCACGCTGCTCATCCAGAACAGCGTCCACCATTCGAGCAGCTCGCCGCGCCGGACGTCGGCGGCGATGGCGGGAGCAATACCACCGTGGACGGTCATCGCCGCGCCTCTGCGACCATGCGGTCGGTTGCGAGGACGAGGGCGTTTTCGCCGTTGCGGCGCGCGATGCGCAGCACGGGCATGTCGGCATCGTCGGGCTCGCCATGCGTCAGCGGCTTCGACAGCGCGATTTCGGTCTTCCACGGCGAGGCCTTGGCGAAATGGCCGACCACCGCATCGACATCGCCCTCCTCGAGCATGTGGAGGGCGTGCTCGCCATGCGCCTCGATGCGCGCGACGGTTGCGCCATGCGCCGCAGCGTAGCGACCGAGCAGGTCGAGCGCGGGCGCGGCGTCGGGTGTCGCGGGAAGGACGATGACGCGCATCGTGCCGGTGCGGGAAATGCGTTCGCTGGTGCCGCTGGCATCACGCGGCATGCCGTCGCATGCGGCGAGCAGCAGGGGCAGCAACAGAAGCGCGGGCATCTTTCGCATCATTGGGCGAACGCGGATCAACGGGCTTGGTTGCATCGAACAGAACAGGGTCAGGCGCCGTGTTGACGCGCCTCTGGCGGCGGCGGTATAGGGGCGGCCCGTGCAAGGGCGGCCCGCTTTGGGGTCGCCTTTTTACTTTAGGCTTTTTGGAAAGGTGCCCGATATGTCGATCACGCCGCTGATGCCCGTTTACCCCCGGTGCGGTGTGCGTCCGGTGCGAGGCGAGGGCGCCTATCTGATCGGCGAGCGCGGCGAGCGTTATCTCGATTTCGCGAGCGGTATCGCGGTCAATCTGCTCGGTCACGGCCATCCGCATCTGACGAAGGCGATCCAGGATCAGGCGGCGACGCTGATGCATGTGTCGAACCTTTACGGCAGCCCGCAGGGTGAAGCCTTTGCGCAGCGGCTGGTCGACAATACGTTCGCCGATACGGTGTTCTTCACCAATTCGGGCGCCGAGGCGGTCGAATGTGCGATCAAGACCGCGCGCGCCTATCATTCGAGCGCCGGCAACGCGCACAAACACACGCTCATCACCTTCAACAATGCCTTCCACGGCCGCACGCTCGGCACGATCTCGGCGACCAATCAGGACAAGCTGCGCAAGGGCTTCGACCCGTTGCTTCCGGGCTTTGCCTATGCGCCCTTCGACGACCTCAACGCCGCGCTCGATCTGGTCGACGACAGCACGGCGGGCTTCCTGCTCGAACCCGTGCAGGGCGAAGGCGGCATCCGCCCGGCGTCGCAACCCTTCCTGCAGGGGCTGCGCGACATCTGCAACGAACGCGACCTGATGCTGGTGTTCGACGAAGTGCAGTGCGGCGTCGCGCGCACCGGATCGCTCTATGCCCATGAACAGTTCGGCGTCGCGCCCGACATCATGGCGACCGCAAAGGGCATCGGCGGCGGCTTCCCGCTCGGCGCCTGCCTTGCCACCGAAAAGGCGGCGCGCGGGATGGTCATCGGCACGCATGGATCGACCTATGGCGGCAATCCGCTGGCGATGGCCGCTGGGCAGGCGGTGTTCGACGTGATCCTGGAGGATGGCTTCATGGATCAGGTCAAGGCGACCGGCGAGCGGCTGCGCGGCGCGCTCGAGCAGCTTATCCCCAATCACGATCATCTGTTCGAAAGCATCCGCGGCATGGGCCTGATGCTCGGCATCAAGATGAAGTCCGACAGCCGTGCCTTCGTCGCGCATCTGCGCGACAACCACGGGCTGCTGACGGTCGCGGCGGGCGACAATGTCGTGCGCATCCTGCCGCCGCTGAACATCGAACAGGGTCATATTGACGAATGTATCGAGAAACTGTCGGCGGGGGCGGCGAGCTACACGCCGCCGGAAGCATGAGCGCACCCGCGCTGCGGCATTTCCTGAACCTGTCCGACTCGGGCGGGGATGCCATCGCGGCGATGCTGGCCGATGCGATCGACCGCAAGACGGCGCGCGCGGCCTGGCCCAAGGGCCGGGTCGACGCCGACGCGCCGCTTGCGGGCCATGTGCTGGCGATGATCTTCGAGAAGAATTCGACCCGCACGCGCGCTTCGTTCGACATGGCGATCCGCCAGCTCGGCGGCAGCGCGATGGTGATGGAAGCGGGGTCGATGCAGATCGGCCGCGGCGAAACCATCGCCGACACGGCGCGCGTCCTGTCGCGCTATGTCGATGCGATCATGATCCGCACCGATGATCATGCAAAGATCGAGGAGCTGGCCGAATATGCCAGCGTCCCCGTTATCAACGGGCTGACCGACCTGTCGCACCCTTGCCAGATCGTCGCCGACCTGCTGACGATCGTCGAGGGCGGCAAGGCCTTGCCCGGCCTTGAACTCGCATGGCTTGGCGATGGCAACAATGTGCTCGCCTCGCTGATCGAGGCGGCGGGGCTGTTCGGCTTCAATGTTCGCGCCGGGGTGCCGCAGGGCTATGACCCCGACATGCGCTTCGTCGAGGCGGCGCGCGCGCAGGGCGCGCGCATCGACATCCTGCGCGACGCGGCCGAGGCGGTGGCGGGCGCCGACATCGTCGTCACCGATACCTGGGTGTCGATGGGGCAGGACCATGCCCACAACAAGCTGGCCGCAATGGCGCCCTATCAGGTCGACGAGCGATTGATGGGCAAGGCGAAGGGCGATGCGCTGTTCCTCCACTGCCTGCCCGCGCATCGCGGCGAAGAGGTGGTCGATGCGGTGATCGACGGCGCGCAGTCGCGCGTGTGGGACGAGGCAGAAAACCGCGTCCATGCACAGAAATCGGTTCTTTTGTGGGCGTTGGGGAAATTGTGAGCGAGACGCGCGAAACCTGGTTCGACGAACCCCTGATCTTCACCATCGCCGAGCGGCATGTCCGCGGCCGCTTCGTGCGGCTGGGGCCGGTGCTCAACCGCATCATGGCGGCGCACAGCTATCCGCCGGTGATGGAAAAGCTGCTCGCCGAGGCGCTGGTGCTGACCGTGCTGCTCGGTTCGACGCTCAAGGACGATGAAAGCCAGATGACGCTGCAGGCGCAGACCGGCGGCGGCCCCGTCGATCTGCTCGTCTGCGATTATCGCGCTGGTGAGCTGCGTGGCTATCTGAAGTTCGATGCCGAACGGCTGGCCGAAGTCGGACCCGATCCGACGCTGTTCGGTCTGTTCGGCGAGGGTTTTCTGGCAATCACCTTCGATCAGGCGGTGAGCGGCGAGCGCTGGCAGGGGATCGTCCCGCTCGAAGGATCGTCGATCGCCGATGCCGCCGAACATTATTTCGAGCAGTCCGAACAGATACCGAGCCTCGTCCGGCTTTGCGCGCGGCACGACGCGGAGCTGGGCTGCGTCGCCGGGGGTTTGCTGCTGCAGCATCTGCCCGACGGCGAGGTCGGGCGCGACCGGATCGAAGCGCGCGCCGATCATCCCGAATGGGAACATGCGCGCACGATTGCGGCGACGCTGAAGGACGAGGAATTGACCGACGCCGCGGCGTCGCTCGAAACGTTGGCGTGGCGGCTGTTCCACGAAGAGGAAGTGCGCGTCGAACCCGGCGTGGCGGTGTCGCGCGGCTGTCGCTGCAACATCGACCATTATGCGAGGGTTCTGGCACAGTTTCCCGAAGCCGAACGGCAGGAAATGGCCGACGACGACGGGATCATCCAGGTCGATTGTGCCTTTTGTTCGCGGCTGTTCCCCGTCCCGCTCGACGAGATCGCGACGCGCCACTGACGCACGGGCCGTCGATGAAGCGAGGCAGGCGTGCGCTGAATGGTTGAAATACGCGGGTTTGATGATTAGGTGATGTGCAGGGGTCGTTGCCGTTCCACACGGAACGGCCGGTGGACAAGGTGCAAATGACGATCTTCTCTCCCATGTTTCGCATATCAGCGATGGCGCTTGCCCTGACCGGAGCGGCGAGCGCGGTGCCTGCGCAGGCGCCGACGCTGGCCATGCTCGACCGGCTGGAAAAGGGCAGTTGGCAGCTGCGCGAGCGCGGCAAGGATGCGGTGCTCCAGACCGTATGTCTGGGCGATGCGCGCCGCCTGATCCAGGTCTATCATCCGCGCGCGACCTGCTCGCGCTATGTGATCGAGGATACGCCGACATCGGTAACGGTGCATTATACCTGCCCCGGCGCCGGGCATGGCCGCACCACGATCCGCAGCGAAACGAACCGGCTCGTCCAGATCGACACGCAGGGGATCGCCGACGGCAAGCCCTTCTCGCAGGCGATCGAGGCGCGCCGCGCCGGCGGCTGCTGAAGCAAACCCTTTGTTAACCATCCTTCACTAGAAGGGGGATTGCGACACGCCGATGTGTGTCCTTCTCCCTAACGGCATTCATGCCGCACTGGGCCGCCCGTCGAACGACGCGCGGCCCATTTTCTTTGGTGCGCCGCACAAATCGCGGTCTTGCGCGAAGGGCGACGCGGGCGTATCGCGCGGCGATGCAGGATCTTTCCGGAAAAACGGTGATCGTCCTTCTGTCGGGCGGTCTGGACTCGATGGTTTGCGCAGGACTGGCGCGCGAGGCGGGGGCGCGGATCGTCGCGCTGACCGTCGATTACAACCAGCGGCACCGCGTCGAGCTGGACTCGGCGGCGCGGATTGCGACGGCGGTGGGCGCGGCCGAGCATATCGTGCTGCCGCTCGATCTGCGGCGCTTCGGCGGGTCGGCGCTGACCGCCGACATCGATGTGCCCAAGGACGGCGTGGGCGAGGATATTCCCGTCACCTATGTTCCCGCGCGCAACCTGATCTTCCTGTCGCTGACGCTTGGCCTCGCCGAAGCGCGGCGGTCGCAGGACATCTTCATCGGCGTCAACGCGCTCGATTATTCGGGCTATCCCGATTGCCGCCCCGAATTCATCGCGGGCTTCCAGCATCTCGCGCAGCTCGCGACGCGCGACGGCGACAAGGGGGTCGATTTCACGATCCACGCGCCGCTGCAGCACATGACCAAGGCCGACATCGCGGCCGAGGCGGCGCGGCTCGGCATGGATGCGGGGATGAGCTGGTCCTGCTACGACCCGACGCCCGAGGGGCTGCATTGCGGACTGTGCGACAGCTGCCGCCTGCGCCGCAAGGGCTTCGCCGACGCCGGGCTCGCCGACCCGACGCGCTACGCCGTCGAGGCCTGACCCATGGCCTATGCGGTCAAGGAAATATTCCTGACGCTGCAGGGCGAGGGCGCGCAGGCCGGACGTCGCGCTGTCTTCTGCCGCTTTGCGGGCTGCAATCTGTGGACGGGGCGCGAGCAGGACCGCACCAAGGCGATCTGCAAATTCTGCGATACCGATTTCGTCGGCACCGACGGGACGCTGGGCGGCAAATATGCCGATGCCGCGGCGCTGGCGGAGCGGATTGGCGAAACATGGGGGGCGGCGCAAGATGACCGCTATGTCGTGCTCACCGGCGGCGAGCCGATGTTGCAGGTCGACGATGCGCTGATCGAGGCGCTGCATGGCGAGGGCTTTACCGTCGCGATCGAAAGCAACGGCACGCTGCCGGTGCCGCGGCTGATCGACTGGATCTGCATCAGCCCCAAGGCGGGCAGCGAACTGGTCCAGACGAGCGGCGACGAACTCAAGCTGGTGTGGCCGCAGCCGGGGAGCGATGTCGAACGGCTCGCAGAACTCGATTTCGCGCACCGGCTGATCCAGCCGCTCGACGATGCCAATGCCGCGGACAATGTCCGGCACTGTATCGATCTGGTGATGCGCGATCCGCGCTGGCGTCTGTCGCTGCAGACGCACAAGACGCTGGGGCTGCGCTGAGCGAAGAGGCTGCGGCGACCGCCCTACTGGCTGTCGACCTGGGCCTTCTTTGCTGCCGGTGCGGGAACGGCGTCGGGATTGTCGCTCTGATCCGCGGGCGCTGCATCGCTGCTGCTGCTGTCGGCGCTTTCGTCGTCGGCCTTGCTGTCGGTCTTTTTCGAATCGCTGCCGGGCACGCTGCTGTCGACCGCGGTGCCGTCGCTCGCCGCATCGTCGAGGACGATCATCGAGTCGCTGATCGTGCCGTGTTCGACCTCGACCGCGTCGAGCTTGGTCGTGGTCTTGCTGCCTTCGCTGCCTCCGCAGGCGGCGAGCGACAGGGCGAGGAGCGAGGTGAGGATGATCCGCGTCATGTGCCGGTCCTAATCGCTGGCCGCCAGCTTGTCGAGAAAGGCCGGAAAGGCATCGGCGAGCGCGGCGTCGACAGCGGCGAAATCGGCGGGGCGGCCAAGCTCGGACAAGCTCGTCACCGGAAATTCGGCGATACCGCACGGCACGATGCCGCCGAAATGCGTCATGTCGGGCGCGACGTTGAGCGAAAAGCCGTGGAGCGTCACCCAGCGCCGGACGCGGACGCCGATCGCGCCGATCTTGGCCTCACGCCCGTCGCGATCATCGGTCCAGATGCCGATCCGCCCCTCGGCGCGGCGCGCTTCGACGCCGAGCCGCGCGAGCGCGTCGATCACCCAGCCTTCGAGCGCATGGACATAAGCGCGCACGTCGCGCCCGCGCTGCGCGAGGTCGAGTTGGACATAGCCGACGCGCTGGCCGGGACCATGATAGGTGTAGCGCCCGCCGCGGCCCGCGTCATAGACCGGAAAACGCGGGTCGAGCAGTTCGGCGGGGTCGGCGCTCGTCCCGGCGGTATAGAGCGGCGGATGTTCGAGCAGCCAGATGCGCTCGCCCGCCGTGCCCGCGTGGATCGCGGCGGCGCGCGCCTCCATATCGGCAAGCGCGGCGGGATAATCGACAAGGCCGGGCGAAACGGTCCATTCGGGAGGCGGAAGCGCGGACATCGCGCGGCTTCTGCCCCGCGCGGGCGCGAAGCGCAAGGGGGCGGCATCCGCGCCGAACGGGGCTGGACTTTGGGCGCGAAGCCGGTCAGGTTCGGCGCCAATCCGAAGCGATAAATGACGGGGTATCAATGGCAAAATTCGATATGGGCGCGGCGTGGGACGATGCCATTCAGCTTCTGAAGGCGCACCGCCCGCTCACCGGCACCATCGCGGCGGTGTTTCTGTTCCTGCCCGCGCTTGCGGTGGCCTGGTTCGGCCCGGCGCCGATCGAGCCGCCCGCCGAAGCGACGATCGACCAGCTGACCGCGGCGATGCAGCAGAATATCCTGCAGATGCTGCCGTATCAGATCGGCGTTGCGCTGTTCACGATGTTCGGGACGGTGGCGATCATGCGGCTGTGGCTGTCGCGGTCGAGCACCAGCGTCGGCGAGGCGCTGGGTTTTGCGGCGTCGATGCTGCTCACCATATTGGCGGTGCAGATCGTGACGGGCCTTATCCTCGGCGTCGGGTTTCTGCTGCTCGTCATCCCGGGCCTTTATATGGTCGGGCGTCTCGCCTTCGTCGCGCCGCTCGTGGCCGACCGCGCGATCCGTAATCCCTTCGAGGCAATCGCGACGAGCTGGCGGATGACGCATGGCAACGGCTGGGCCATCTTTCTCTTCCTCTTTCTCGTCACGCTCGTCGTTGTCATCGCGGCATGGCTGGTCGGCGGCCTGGTCACGATGATTGGCGGCGCGGGCGGCATCGGCAAGATGCTGGGCGGGCTGGTCGAGGCGGGTTTCGGGGTCGTCGCGACGATGATCTCGATCGCGATTTCAGCGGCCGCCTATCGGCAGCTGGCGACAACCCAGGCGGGGGATATCTTCGCCTGACCATGTCCAACAGGGGAGAATGGATGTGAATAATATCAGCATCAGTCAGGCCTGGTCCTATGCGACCAGCTTTTTCAGCGGCCGCGCCGCCGAGCATGCCATCGCGCTGATCGGCGTCGGCATTGCGGTGCCGCTGATCCTGCAACTCGCGCTCGGCGGCGGCATGGCCGCCTTCGATCCGGCGCGGATGACGAGCGGGGCAGGGGCTTTCGCCGCGTTCAGCGGTTTTGCGATCCTGCTCGGCCTGGTCAATTACATCCTCCAGACCGGTAGCTATTTCGCTTCGTGGCGACTGGGCTTCAGCGACGGTCAGGAAAATGTCGGCGGTGCGCTGAGCTATGGGCTGGTGGCCGCGCTGCCCGTGCTCCTTTTCACGGCGGCGATCCTCTTCGTGATCGGCATCCTCGGCTTTCTGCTCTTCGGCGGCGCCTTTGCGCCGGCGCTGCTCAGCGGCCGCCAGCCGAGCGAATCGGCGCTGGCGGGCATGGGCTTCGCGATGCTGATCCTGGTGCCGCTGTTCCTGCTGTTCATCGTCTGGCTCGCGGCGCGGTTGTGCTGCACCGGGCCGATCATGGCCGACAAGCGAACCTTCAATGTCCTGACCGGCCTGTCCGAATCGTGGCGGATCACCGGCGCGGCGCAGTGGAAGATCTTCGCCTATTTCATCCTGCTGGGCATCGCCTTCCTGGTGATTGCGATGATCCTTGGCGCGGTGGTCGGCTTTTCGGTCTTTGCGAGCGGCGGGATGCCGGGCGCGGGATCGATGGTCGGGCTGATCGTCGGCAGCATCGTGATGAGCATTCCCGTCGCCTATCTGCAGGTCGGGATTCCGGCGGGCATCTACCGTGCGCTCGGGCCCGTCGATGCGGGCAGCGTTTTCGCCTGATCGACGGTCAATATCGCAAGAATCAGGGGCGCCCGCGGCCGACGCGGCGCCCCTTTTTCGTCAGCTCCACTTGGCGAGCGGCGGCAGGCTCATCAGGATCGCGTCGATATTGCCGCCGGTCTTGAGCCCGAATAACGTCCCGCGATCGTAGACGAGGTTGAATTCGGCGTAGCGGCCGCGCCACACGAGCTGCTCCTCGCGCTCGGCTTCGGTGAAGGGCTGGCTCATCCGGCGGCGCACGATCTGCGGGAAGATGTCGAGGAAGGCCTCGCCCACGGCGCGGGTGAATTCGAAGTTGCGGTCGAAGCCCGCATCGTCGGCGCATTCGAGATGGTCGTAGAATATCCCCCCGACGCCGCGATGGACGCCGCGATGCGGGATATAGAAATAATCCTCCGCCCATTTCGAATAGCGGGCATAGGCATCGGGACCGAAAGGCGCGCAGGCGGCGCGCAGCCGCGCATGAAAGGCGTCGGTGTCCTCGGCATAGGGGATGGGCGGGTTGAGGTCGGCGCCGCCGCCGAACCAGCGCTTCGTCGTCGCGAGGAAGCGCGTGTTCATATGCACCGCCGGAACATGCGGATTGGCCATATGCGCGACGAGGCTGATGCCGGTGGCGAAGAAGCGCGGGTCGCTTTCGGCGCCGTTGATCGACTGGGCGAAATCGGGCGCGAACTCGCCCGCGACGGTCGAGACATTGACCCCGACCTTTTCGAAAACCCGGCCGGTCATCACCCCGCGCACGCCGCCGCCGCCTTCGCCCGCGGCAATACCCTCGGCCTCGCGGTCCCACGGCGTATAGGCGAAGCGCGCGTCACTGCCCGCCTCGACTTCGATCGCCTCGAACGCGGCGCAGATCCGGTCGCGCAGCGACTCGAACCAGTCGCGCGCCGCCTGTTGCTGGGGATCGAGCGAAATCATGACGCAAAGCCTTTCGTCTGCCGGAGTGCCTCGGCCAGCGCGATGCCAGCCGCGACCGCGACATTCAAGGACCGAAAGCCCGGCCGCATCGGAATCGCGACCCGCGCCGCCGCGGCGGCATGGACATGCGCGGGAACGCCCGACGACTCCGCGCCGAGCAGCAGCACGTCGCCCTCCTGAAACACGAAATCGGGCAGGGCGGTCGCGCCCGCAGTGGTCATCAGCACCAGCCGCCCGCCTTCGTCCCGGTTCCAGTCGCCGAAGCCCGCCCAGTCGGCGTGGCGCCGCACATTGGCGCGCACGGCATAGTCCATTCCGGAGCGGCGCAGCGCCTGATCCGAAAAGGGGAAGCCGCACGGTTCGATGATATGCGCCGGAACCCCGAAGCAGGCCGCGGTGCGCAGGATGGTGCCGACGTTACCGGCGATGTCGGGCTGAAACAGGGCAATTTGCATCGCTCCGCCTTAGCTTCGCGCGCCTGCGGAATCGAGAGGGGGCAACATAGCGGTCACAAAGCGGAAATTGCCTGTTGGCAAGGCTGTTGTGTGCGGCTATCAGGCCCGCAATTCCCGGAGGGGCCGCCGGGATTTGCGGCGCTTTGCGCGCGTAAAACGGGGTGGCCAGTTTTCCGAGAACCATTGTCAGTTCACCCAGCGCAAGGGCAATCGAATGGCCAGTGAATCCAATCTCAACGCCGGCATCGAAGATGGCGTGCGGCGCCGGGACTTCATCAATATCGCGGCGGTCAGCTTCGCGGGTGTTGGTGCGGCCACCGTCGTTCTGCCGCTGGTGAACCAGATGAACCCGTCGGCGGACGTGCTGGCGCTTTCGTCGACCGAAATCGACATTTCCGCGATCCAGTCGGGTCAGGCGATCAAGACGAGCTGGCGCAAGCAGCCGGTGTTCGTCCGCAACCTGACCCCGGTCGAAATCGCCGAGGCGAAGAAGGTGCCGCTCAGCGACCTGCGCGACCCGCAGACGCTCGATGAACGCACCAAGCCCGGCAAGGAAAACTGGCTGATCACGCTGGGCGTCTGCACCCACCTGGGCTGCGTGCCGCTCGGTGCCGCCGAAGGCGAGCCGCGCGGCGATTTCGGCGGCTATTTCTGCCCGTGCCACGGTTCGCACTACGACACCGCGGCGCGTATCCGCAAAGGCCCGGCGCCGAAGAATCTGTTCGTGCCGCCTTATGAATTCAACAGCGACACCGTCGTGACGATCGGCTGAGGAGCGAGATAAGATGAGCTTTCCCTGGGCCAAGAACTATGAACCCCAGCAGCCGCTGATGAAGTGGCTCGACGCGAAGCTGCCGCTGCCGCGTCTCGTCTACAATGCGATCGGGGCCGGCTATCCGGTGCCGCGCAACCTCAACTATTTCTGGAACTTCGGCGTCCTCGCCGGGGCCGCGCTGGCGATCCAGATCATCACCGGCATCGTGCTGGCGATGCATTATGCCGCCAATGCGGGCGTCGCGTTCAACTCGGTCGAGCATATCATGCGCGACGTGAACGCCGGCTGGTTCCTCCGCTACGCGCATATGAACGGCGCGAGCATGTTCTTCATCGTCGTCTATCTGCACATCTTCCGCGGCCTTTATTACGGTTCGTACAAGGCGCCGCGCGAAATGGTGTGGCTGCTCGGCGTCGTGATCTTCCTCCTCATGATGGCGACCGCCTTCATGGGCTATGTCCTTCCCTGGGGCCAGATGAGCTTCTGGGGCGCGCAGGTGATCACCGGCTTCTTCTCGGCGATACCCGCCGTGGGCGAACCGATCCGCACCTGGCTGCTCGGCGGTTTTGCGCCGGACAATGCCGCGCTCAACCGCTTCTTCTCGCTCCACTATCTGCTGCCCTTCGTGATCGCGGGTGTCATCATCCTGCACATCTGGGCGCTGCATATCCCGGGGTCGTCGAACCCGACCGGTATCGAGGTGAAGGACGAACAGGACACCGTCCCGTTCCACCCCTATTACACTGCGAAGGACGGTTTCGGCCTTGGCGTGTTCCTGATGATCTTCGTCGCCCTGACCTTCTTCAGCCCGAACCTGCTCGGACACCCGGACAATTATATCCCGGCGAACCCGCTTTCGACGCCGGCGCACATCGTTCCCGAATGGTATTTCTGGCCGTTCTACGCGATCCTGCGCGCCTTCACCTTCAACTTCCTGTGGATCGATGCGAAGCTGTGGGGCGTCATCGCGATGTTCGCGGCGATCGCGCTGCTCTTCTTCCTGCCGTGGCTCGACCGCTCAACCGCATCTTCTTCTGGATCCTCGTCGTCGACGTGTTCATCCTGGGCTATTGTGGCAAGAGCCCGGCGGAGCAGCCCTATGTGATCCTCAGCCAGCTGTGCGCGGCCTATTATTTCGCGCACTTCCTGATCATCCTGCCGATCATCTCGCGGATCGAACGGCCGCTTCCGATGCCGAATTCGATCACCGAGGCGGTCCTCGCCAAGAATGCCGACGCGTCGTCGGCCCCGGCAACGGCCTGAGCGCCGGACTTTTATAGGAGCTGATACAGCCATGGTTCGTCCGCTCGGATTTCTCGTCGGCCTGGGTTTCATCCTGGCGCTGCTGTGCGCGATCTTCACCACGCCGCTCTCGAACGAGCCCAACGCGGTGCATGAATTCCACAAGCACCCGCGCCACCTCGCGCTCGCCAGCGACGGCATGTTCCCACATTGGGATAAGGCCCAACTGCAGCGCGGGATGCAGGTGTACAAGGAAGTGTGCTCGGCCTGTCACAGCCTGAACCTCGTCGCGTTCCGCGACATCGCCGAACTCGGCTATACCGAGGGTCAGGTGAAGAGCTTCGCCAAAAGCTATGACAATATCCCGTCGATCAACCCCGACACGGGCGAACCGGCGACCCGCACCGGCCTGCCGTCGGATCACTTCCCGGCGCCCTATGCGAACGAAACCGCGGCGCGCGCGGCGAACAACAATGCGCTGCCGCCCGATCTTTCGCTTATCACCAAGGCGCGCGAAGACGGCAAGAATTACGTCTATTCGCTGATCACCGGCTTCCAGAACCCGCCGGCGAACCTGCCGAAGGAACTGCAGCCCGCGACCGGCCTGCACTACAACCCCTATTTCGCCAACCTCAACCTCGCGATGGCGCCGCCGCTCGCCGATGGTCAGGTGACCTTCGCCGACGGTTCGCCGAACGACCTCAAGAGCATGGCGAAGGACGTGACCGCCTTCCTGGTGTGGACGGCCGAACCCAAGCTGGTGAAGCGCGTGTGGACCGGCTGGGCCGTGTTCCTTTACCTTCTGATCTTCACCATCCTTGCTTATCTGTCGTACCGGAACATCTGGGCCGGCAAGGAACATTGAGGATCGGGGACGCGGGCATAGTGAAGGGCGGTCGACGATGATCGCCCTTCCGCCGCGTCCCGACCTCGACCTTTCGGGGCTCGTGCGCACGATTCCCGATTTCCCGAAACCCGGGATCCAGTTTCGCGACATCACGACCTTGATCGGCGACGCGGCGGGCTTTTCCGAAAGCGTCCGCCGCCTGGCAGACCGCGCCGCCCGCTATCGTCCCGACCTGATCGTGGCGGTCGAAGCGCGCGGTTTTCTGTTCGGCGCGGCGATGGCGACCGCGCTCGGCATCGGGCTGGTGCCGGTGCGCAAGGCGGGCAAGCTGCCCGGCGTGACCATCGGCGTCGACTATGAACTGGAATATGGCACCGACCGGCTCGAACTGCATGAAGGCGCCGTCACCGAGGGTCACCGCGTCGTGCTGGTCGATGATCTGCTCGCCACCGGCGGGACCATTCTCGCGACCGCCGAATTGATGCGCAGCGTCGGCGCCGACGTCGCCGCGGCGCTGTTCGTCATCGACCTTCCCGACCTCGGCGGCTCGCAGCGGCTCAAGGCCGCGGGCCTTGCGTGCGAAACGCTGATCGCCTTCGACGGCGATTGAGGCGCAGCGGTTTTGGGGTGGTTAGCTGTCGTTCGTTGCTAGCGGTCCGGGCTTGTTAGTGACTTCGAAGCGGGCGCGCTCAAAATCGATCTTCAATGTGTCCTCGAGACCGACCGCATACCCCTCCAGGAGTGCTATGCCATCACCCTTCAGATGAAGGATAATCCCGAGGCCGTGATCCAGCCGCTCGACGCTGAGCCACACATCTTTCTGAGAGACCTGACGTTTCCGGACAATCTCAGTACCACCGGGCCCAGGCTCTATCTCCACGAAGATCCCGCCACCTGTGTTGTCCCGTGAACGCACCTTACCGCGCTTGGAAAGCTGATCGACAATCGCTGCCCATTCGGCAGACTCTGTCCCGATCGCCTCAAGGGCTGCCAGTTCCAAAGGCCAAAAGTCTGTCACAGGACCTGAGCTTTACTCAATATCCAGAGGTCCGCAATCGGTCGATTCCTGCCATACTCCATCGCATCGCAACGCGGCTTTCTCCAAAAGAAAAAGGCCCGCGTCCGGAGACGCGGGCCCATCGCCCGTTGGGAGTGGCGGGTGCTTCAGAAGGGCACCCAGCTCTGTTTTTTGCGGAATTTCATATAGCCGATATTGGCGCCGAGCCGCGCGCCGACGCCGACGCGGATCGGGATCAGCACCACGTCGCCGCGGCGCAGATAGCTCGCGTTGAAGCCGCCGACGAGATAGGCGGCGCCTTCGCCTGCCGGATAGCGTTTGTAGAGATCCTCGCTGTCGAACAGATTGTAGACCAGCACGAAGGTGTTGCCGGCATTGGCGCCCGCGTCGAAGCCGATCGAGGGGCCCGTCCAGTAGACGGGGCGTTCGCCCTCGATCTTGTGGTACAGCGTGCCCGACCCATAGCGCAGCCCGATGCCGAGCGCGCCGCCGGCTTCGCGGCCGACGATATAGGCGTTGGGTTCGCCCTGCTTCTTCAGAATATCTTCGATGAGGCCGGCGAGGCCCTGCGCACCCTTGCCGAAGACGCCTTCGGCAGCGCCGATCAGATCGTCTTCCTTGTAGGTTGTGGTGTCGTCGGCGGCCGTCGTCCCGGTAGCGGGCGCTGCGGTGGTCGTGCCCGTATCGGGCGAGGTGACCGAATATTGTTCGGCGCCCGTGGCAAGGTCGCTGTCGAGCGACGGGTCGCTCGTCGTCGTGGCCGGCGGGGGAGGCGGCGGGGGCGCCGGATTGTTGAGGTCGGAATCGATCGCCGTATTGGGATCGACCGAGGTCATCTGTGCCTGCACCGCCGGCCCGGCGAGCATCAGCCCGATCGAGGCGACCGCCGCAACGGCAAGATTGGTGAACGCATTCCGCATATATTCCCCCAAAAATCGGCGGCTTCGGGCGCCGCAAGCCGGGTTAACCATGACTCATCCTGTGGGCGCGGCAATGAACGGGCGATGACTTGAGTCGATTTTGCGCCGGACCGAATCATTTCGACCGACCAATAGGGGAATAAGTGACAAAAAGGCCAATGTTAGGCGTTGCGGGGCGGGATCGGTCTGGCTATAGCGCCCGCTCAGGCCAACCTGCCGTTCGCGCGGCAGACCATGCGGAGACGTGGGTGAGTGGCTGAAACCAACGCTTTGCTAAAGCGTCGTACGGGGAACCGTACCGAGGGTTCGAATCCCTCCGTCTCCGCCACCTTTTCCATCCACGCATCCCGGTCATCCCGCGGCGATTGCCCGCGGCTGCGGACATGCGTGCAAATATCGCCTGCTTATCTGTTGTAAATGCGAATCGTTCGCGATAGTGAAGGCCAAATTTCAAGGGCCTCTCTCCTCCATGCACGCACCGACCCCAACGCGCACGCCGACCAAGAAGAGCCGCCGCGCCTTCTGGCTCAAACAGCTTCACATGTGGCACTGGATGAGCTCGGCGATCAGCCTGATCGGGCTACTGCTGTTCGCGATAACGGGCTTCACGCTGAACCATGCCGCCGATATCGAGGGGGCACCGCGCGTTGCCGAGCGTAGCGCGCAATTGCCGGCGCCGCTGCTCGAAGCGCTGGCGGCGGCGGACCCGGCGGGCGGCAAGGGCGCGCTGCCCGCGCCGGTCGCGGCGTGGGTCGAGGCGAATTTTCCGGTCCGCGCGGGCGAGGCCGAATGGTCCGCCGACGAGGTTTATATGGCCGCGCCGCGTCCCGGCGGCGATGCCTGGGTCGCGATCGACCGCGCGACGGGCGCCGCCACCGCGGAAATCACCGACCGCGGCTGGATTTCCTATCTCAACGATCTGCACAAGGGGCGCAATTCGGGCGGCGCGTGGAGCCTGTTCATCGACATATTCGCCTTTGCCTGCCTGGTGTTCGCGCTGACTGGGCTTGTGCTGCTTCAGCTTCATTCGGCCAAGCGCAAGAGCACCTGGCCGCTCGTCGGCGCGGGGGTGGCGATCCCCGCCGCCATCGCGATCCTCTTCATCCATTAAGGAGATGCCATGCAAACCGAGTTTCGATCCGTCCTGACCGGCGCCTCGCTCGGGCTGGGCGCGGCGCTGTCGGCGCCGGCGCTCGCCGCCGATCCGGGGATGATGGAGGTCAGCGTCACCATCCCGCAGCTCAAGGTCGCCGAATATCATCGGCCCTATGTCGCCATCTGGGTCGAGAAGGCCGGCGCACCCGCGAAGACGGTCGCGATCTGGTACGACCATGACATGAAGAATAACGAGGGCACCAAATGGCTGCGCGACGTGCGCCAGTGGTGGCGCGCCTCGGGCCGTTCGATGCGCTTTCCGGCCAATGGCGTAACGGGCGCAACGCGCGCGCCGGGCACGCACAGGATCGCCTTCAGCCGCGCCCAGCTCGGCGCGCAGGCGCCCGGCGATTATGTCCTGGTGATCGAGGCCGCGCGCGAAGTCGGCGGGCGCGAGTTGCTGCGCATTCCGTTCCGCTGGCCCGCCAAAGCCGGGGCCGCGGGCCGCGCGGTCGGCAAGACCGAACTCGGCACCGTTTCGATTTCCTTCCGTTGATCCAGAGAGGACCGATCATGAAGACCCGATTGCTGATCGCCGCGAGCGCCGCGCTGGCCCTGTTCGCCGCAGCGCCCGCGCAGGCGCACCGCCAGTGGATGCTGCCATCCTCGACCGTGCTGTCGGGCGACGATGTGTGGGTGACGGTCGACGCCGCCGTTTCGAACGACCTGTTCTATTTCGAGCATCAGCCGCTGCGGCTCGACGCGGTAAAGGCATGGGCACCCGATGGTAGCGAGGCGCCGATCGAGAATAAGGCGACGGGCCGCTATCGCAGCACCTTCGACGTGCATCTGACGCAGAAGGGAACGTGGCGCATCGCGTCGGTCGCCGACATGCTGATGGGCAGCTATGATCTGGACGGCAAGACCGAACGCCTGCCGCGCGGGACGACCGCGGCCAATCTGGCCGAGCGCCTGCCCGCCGGGGCGACCAATGTGCGAACCGCGGAGGCGAACAACCGCAACGAGATTTTCGTGACGGTGGGCGAGCCGACGACGACGCTGTTCACCCCGACCGGCAAGGGCATCGAGCTGGTGCCGGTGACGCACCCCAATGACCTGTTCGCGGGCGAAACCGCGACCTTTCAGTTCCTGCTCGACGGCAAGCCCGCGGCGGGCCTGCCCGTCACCGTGATCCCGGGCGGCATCCGCTATCGCGACCAGCTGGGGCAGATCGACCTCAAGACGGGTGCCGACGGCACGGTCGCGATCGACTGGCCCGAACCGGGCATGTACTGGCTCAACGTCACCACGCCGCAGGCGGAGCGCGAAGAGGGCGCGGGCGGCCCGCCGCCGCTTGCCCGCCGCGCCAGCTATGTGACGACGCTGGAGGTCATGGCCCCCTGACCGAGCGGATATTGATCCCCCGGGCGCTGACGCCCGCCGCCTTTGCGGCGCGCCGTCCGGAGGCGTCGGTCCGCCGCTTTTCGGGGCGGACGATGGGCACCAGCTGGTCGCTGCAGGCGGTTGACGCACCGGCTTCGGCGGGCGAGGGCGTCCGGCGCGCGCTGGACCGCGTCGTGCGGCAGATGAGCCAGTGGGAAGCGCAATCGGACCTGTCGCGCCTGAACCGCGCGCCTGTGGGGGAATGGCACGCGATCCCGCCCGAATTTGCGCGCGTGATGGCTGCGGCGACCACGATTGCCGAAGCGAGCGGCGGCGCGTTCAATCCGGGGCTGGGCGTGCTGACCGAGCGATGGGGCTTCGGTGCGGGCGGGCCGGTCGCTGCGGCGCCCGACATCGCGCCGCCCGAGGCGCCGCCCGACATTGCCTTTGATGCCGCGACGGCGCGCGTCCGGCGGGGGCCGGGCGCGGCGCTCGACCTGTCGGGAATCGCCAAGGGGTTCGGCGTCGACCTTGCTGCCGAGCAGCTTCTTGCGAGCGGGGTGCGGCATTTCCTGATCGAGGTTGGGGGCGAATTGCGCGGCGAGGGCCTGCAGCCCGACGGGCAGCCCTGGTGGGTCGATGTCGAGCCGCCGCCCGGCCTGTCGCTCGCGCCTTGGCGGCTGGCGCTGCACGACCTGTCGGTCGCAACCTCGGGCAATTACCGACGCGGCTTTACCGACGGCGGTCGCCATTATTCGCACAGCTTCGATCCGCGCAGCGGGCGCCCGATCGTCAACGGCGTGGCATCGGTGACGGTGGTGCATCGCAACTGCATGATCGCCGACGGCTGGGCGACCGCGCTCAGCATCGTCGGTCCCGATGCCGCGATGGCGCTCGCCCACGCGCACGGCTTGGCGGCGCAGATGATTGCGGACGGCCGCGAATATATATCGGGCGCCTGGGCGGCGATGCTGGACTAGGAACGCCAGGCGCTCAGGCGTCGGCCCATTGGCGCAGCAGATTGTGATAGACGCCGGTCAGACGGACGACCGTCGGATCGCCCTGTCCCATTGCCGCGGCGGCGCCCTGAACCCCCAGATCGAGGTCGAACAGCAGGTTACGCTGCGCCTGATCGCGGATCATCGACTGGATCCACATGAAACTGGCGACACGGACGCCGCCCGTGACCGGTTCGACCCGGTGGACAGTGCTCGACGGATAGAGGATCAGGTGGCCGGCGGGAAGCTTGAGGCCGGGCGCCTCGGCCATTCCTTCGATGACCAGGCCGCCGCCTTCATAGCTGTCGGGGTCGGCCAGAAACAGCGTTGCCGACAGGTCGCTGCGGATTCGGAAATCGGTGCCGCGCCGCATCCGCACGGCATTGTCGATATGATCGCCGAACGCCTCCCCGCCCGAATAGCGGTTGAAGAAGGGGGGATAGATCTTGAGCGGCAGCGCCGCCGCCATGAACAGCGGCGAGCGGCCGAGCGCGTCGATCACCATCCGGCCCGCCTCGACCGCCGCGTCGCCGAATTCGGGAAGCTGCTGGTTGCGCTTGGCCAGCGCCGCCTGCGGCCCCGACGTCTCGTTGCCGTCGATCCAGTCGGCGCGATCGAGGATGGCGCGGAGCGCCTTGACGCCCGCGGCGTCGATCAGGTCGGGAATGATGCGGATCATGCGCGTTACTATGCCGAAAAGCCCGGGCGCGGCAATCGCCGCGCCCGGGGTCGATCAGAATTTGTAGAAGAGGCTCAGCACCGCCGAGCGTTCCTCGCCGGGCGTCGCCCAGCCGCCGGTGACGATGCCGGTCGTGCTGTTCACATTGTTGCGCACGCCCGTGTAATAATCCGCGTTGGTCAGGTTCGACACATTGAGCTGCGCCACCAGGCCGTTGCCGAAATCATAGGACACGAACGCGCGGTGGATCAGATAATCGTCGACGAAATATTGCGAGCGCTGCGCCATGTTGCGCTGGCTGGTCGCGAAGCTGCCCTGATAGGTCAGGCCATAGCCGATCTGCAGCCCGAACGGCAGCGTGTAGGTTGTGAACAGGCTGCCAGAATGTTTCGGGGTCTGGATCAAGCGGTCGCCCGCCTGCGGGTCGGGCAGGGCGGCGCTGTTGGTGCAGGTGCCGCCGCCGGGGTTGGCGAGGCAATAGTCCGACACGCTCTGCCGCACCGTTCCGTCGAGGTAGGTGTAATTGGCGAAGATCGACCAGTTGGGCGTGATCGCGCCGGTCAGGCCGAGCGCGAAGCCGTCGACGCGCGACTTGCCGTCGAGCACCTGGAGCGAGCTGGGCAGCGAGGCGTCGTTCGACGGCACGCGGTAATTGCTGCGTTCGTTGCGGAACAGCGCGGCGGTGAGCAGCAACTTCTTATCCAAGAGCTCGGCCTTCGCCCCGATCTCGTAAGTGCGGCCGGTTTCGGGCGCGACGTCGCAATTGGTGCCGCAACCGAGCCGGACCGTCGCCGACGACGGCGTCTTGCTGTTGCCGTAGGCGGCATAGAGGCTGACATTTTCGACCGGGTGGAACACCGCGCCGACGCGATAGGAAAAGAGATTTTCGTCGCTGATCTGGTCGGCACCGCGGGTGTAGACAGCGCCGGTCGCGGGCGTCGTCACCGTATCCGCACGGAACTTGGCGCGCGAATTTTCATAGCGAAGCCCGGCGTTCAGTTCGAACATCGGTGAAAGCTCGAGCGTGTCGAAGGCGTAAATCGCCCAGCCGCGCGTATCGCCATAGCTGTTGCCGGTGCGGACATAATTGACCGGGCCCGACCAATAGGTGTCGGGGTTCGCCAGGCTGATCGGCCCCTGCACGGGATTGGGCGTTGCGCCGCCGGCGTTGCGCAGCAATTGCGCGACCTCGATCGAATAATCCTCCTGGCTCAGCGAGCCGCCGATGACGAGCGTGTTGTGGACGCCGCCCTTGGTGCCGCTGACGATCGTGAGGTCGGTCTGGTTGTAGAGCAGTTCGTTGAGCTGATCGCGGACCAGTCCGCGCGGCCCGGCCGGGTAATAATTGCCCGCCATGTCCTGGCCGCTGGGGCAGGGGACGCCGACGGTCGCATCGGGCGTCGCGCCGATCGGCTGCAGGCCGCTGGCGAGGCAGAAGACACCCTGCGGCGCGCTCGTCTGGCTATATTGGTGGACGCGCTGCCAGCGCGTGAGGTTGCGGATCGAGACGGCGTCGCTGAACGCATGGCGGAAGGTCGCGGTGAAGCGGTCGACCTTCGTCTTCTGCTCGTCCAGATTGACGATGCCGAAATAGGAGCTGTCGTCGATGCCCGGCAGCGGGCCGTCGTTCACGCCGCTCAGGAAATAGGGGACGCCATAGATCGGCGTGTTGTCGTCATCCTGATGAATATAGGCGAGCGTCAGGCTGGTGTCGCTGTCGACGCCGATGGTGATCGACGGCGCCACGCCCCAGCGCTGATAGGATTCGACGTCGCGGCCGGGCACGTCATTTTCATGATACATGGCGTTGAGGCGCACCGCGATCAGATCGCTGAGCCGCCAGTTGCTGTCGACCGCCGCCCGATAATAATTGTCGGTGCCGACCGCGGCCTGCACCGTGGTCGCGTCGCGCGCGAAGGGGATCTTGCTGACGAGATTGATCGTCCCGCCGACGCTGCCCGACCCGTTGAAGACCGAGTTGGCGCCGTTGTAGACTTCGATCTGCTGGAGGTTGAACGGGTCGGTGCGGCTGTATTGCGCGCTGTCGCGCACGCCGTCGACGGTGATGTCGTTGCTGGCCGAATAGCCGCGCAGATTGATCGAATCGCCATAGCCGCCGCCGCCTTCGCCCGCGCCGAAGGTGATGCCCGGAATCGTCGAAAGCGCGTCGCGCAGCGTCAGCAGATTCTGCTGCCTGATCTGTTCCTCCGACACCACGGTCACGGTCTGCGGCGTATCGACGATCGGTGCGGTCGATTTGGGCGTTTCCACCGCGACACCGTTGGTGCCGGTGACGATGATATTCTCCCGATAGCCGGGCGCATCCTGCGCATCGTCGGCGGTCGCGGCGAGCGCGGGCGCGCTGACGAGGCTGCCGACGCAGGAGAGAGCGAGGAAAGAAACAGGCTTCACGGTGTTACCCCCTTATGGTTGTTGTTGGGGGTCCGCTATTGAGAGTCGTTCGCAGAGTCAACAATAATGCGAATCGTTCGCGATAATGTCGTAACTTTGTCGCAGCGCGCGGCAATGATCGGGGCGTGGCTATGCCTGCGGGGCGGGGTCTAGCGCCGCGGCTCGAGCCACCAGCTCTGCCGCCAGCCATAGGGGCTGGCGACGGGTTCGCCGCGCGCATTGGTCGCTGGCCGGAAGCGGAAGCGCGTCTCGATAAGCCGACAGGTGGTCGAATCGAGCGCGGCATCGCCGCTCGATCGGCTGACCCGGCATCCGCTGACCCGGCCGCTGGCCTCGATGGTGAAGCGCACTTCGACGACGCCGCCGATATGCGCGCGGCGCGCTTCGCGGGGATAATCATCATCTTCGATCGTTCCGCTGCGCCAGACGGCGCGCGTGCCGCCGCCGGTGCCGCTGCCTGCACCGCCGGCCCCGGTGCCGTCGCCGCGTCCGCCGGCGCCCGATCCAGCGCCGGGGGTCGGGGTAGCGCCTGCCGATGAATCGTTGTCGCTGCCGGGCTGCGGCGCCGCCGCGACCGGAGGCGGCTCGGGCGGGACGATCCGGGGCTTGGGCGCCGCGACTGCCGCGGCCTTGGCAAAGCGGTTCGCCGCCGACGCCTTGCCGCTCGCCGCATCGCTCTGTGCCGGGGCGGGGGTTGCGGGTGTCGGCGGAGGTTGTGGGGCGGGGAGCGCGATGGCGCTGATCGCCTCGCCGGCCTTGCGGATCACCGCGATGTCGAGGCTGCTGACGAGCGCGGCGCCAACCAGCAGCGCCGCCAGGGCCGCACCGCCGCCTGCCAGAGCGCGCTGCCGCGCCGGAAGCTGTCCGCTATATGCCATCGCCCGGTCCCGGCGCGCGCCCATCGCGCGCCTTCGGAGGCGATATTAGAGGAAATCGTCTAGCGTGGACATGAACCGGTCGAACTGATCGTGATGCAGCCAGTGGCCGGCGTTTTCGAACTCGATCACCTGCGCGGACTTGAAATGCGCGATCCGACCGTCCTTCGCGGGGTTCGACGCCCAGCTGTTGGCGCCATAGAGGAGCAGCGTCGGGCAGGTGATTTCGGCCCACAGCGATGCGATTTCATCGTGCGACAGATCGAAAACCGACCAGATGTTGAGATAATTGTCGAACTTCCAGCTCCACGTTCCATCCTCGTTCCGGCTGATGCCGTGGATGGTAAGGTGACGCGCCTGTTCGGGCGTCAGATAGGCATTTTCGCCCATCATCCGCGCCAGCGCATCGTCGAGCGTCGGATAACGGCGCGGCGAACGGCCCGCCGCCTGCCGTTTGTCGTCGATCCATTTGCGGAACCGGTCGGCGACGGGCGTTGCGAGGCGTTCGGCGATCAGCTTGGGTGACGGGCCAAGCCCCTCGATCGCGACGAGTTTGGCCACCGTGTCCGGGTAGAGCCCGGTGTAGCGCAGCGCGACATTGCCGCCCATCGAATGCGACACGATCGTCACCGGCGACAGGTCGAGCTGGTGGATGAGCTGCGCCAGATCATAGACGAAGGCGTCCATGTCGTAATTGCCGTCGGGCGACCAGGCGCTGTCGCCATGGCCGCGCAGGTCGGGCGCGATGACATGATAGCGATCGCGCAGCTTTTCGGCGACCCAGTCCCAGTTGCGGCAGTGATCGCGCCCGCCATGGACGAGAAGCAGGGGCGGCGCGTCGGCATTGCCCCAATCGACATAGTGCAGCTTCAACCGCTGCGAGATGTAGGAGTGCGACGTGGGGCCACTTGCCATCTGATCATCCTTGCTGTCTGGTTGCGTTTCAAAAGGCGACCGAATCCGATCCGTCAACCCCGCATGGGCCGGCGGCGCGAGGCGAAGGCGCTGAAACAGCGAAGGGAAGAGTGAGGCCATGACCAGTTTTCGCGACAATCTGCTCGCCGGCAAGACCGCTTTCGTCGCGGGCGGCACGAGCGGCATCAACCTTGGTATCGCCAAGCGCTTTGCCGAACTCGGCGCGCGCGTGGCCGTCGCGGGGCGCGATCCCGACAAGGCGCGCCGCGCCGCCGACGAAATCGGCCATGACGCGATCGGGCTGTCGGGCGATGTGCGCGATTATGGCGCGATTCGCGGGGTGATGGAGACGGTCGCGGACAAGTTCGGCCCGATGGACATCGTCATATCGGGCGCTGCTGGCAATTTCCTCGCGCCCGTGCTCGGCATGTCGGCCAACGCCTTTCGCACCGTGGTCGACATCGATCTCAACGGCACCTTCAACGTGTTTCGCGGCTGCCACGATCTGCTCAATACGCCGGGTGCCTCGCTGATCGCGATCACCGCGGGGCAGGCGGTCAATGCCTCGGCGCTGCAGGCGCATGCCTGTGCGGCGAAGGCGGGGATCAACCAGCTCGTTCGGGTGCTGGCGCTCGAATGGGGACCCGATGTCCGCGTCAACGGCATCTCGCCGGGCCCGATCGCCGACACCGAGGGTATGAAGCGCCTCGCCCCCGACGATGCGACGCGCGAGGCGCATTATGCGCGCATCGCGATGAAGCGCTGGGGCAAGGTTTCGGAGGTCGCCGAATCGGCGGTTTTCCTTTGCTCACCGGCCGCGAGCTATATCACCGGAACGATCCTCGACTGCGATGGCGGCAGCCAGGTGGGCGACGCATCGCGGCTCGACCTGGCGCGCGGTATGGCCTGAGGCCAACTGCGAAAACTGTAGTCAGTCGCGGCTTTCGACGCGGACGACCGCCGTCATCGGCAACGTGCCGTAAAGATGCGGGAAGAGCTGGCCGCCGCGCGACTCTTCCCAGCGGACCGCCTTGCCCAGCGGGGCAAGATCGACCTCGGCGATCACCAGCCCATGCTGACCGGCGAAATGCTTGGCGATCGTTTCGGCAAGCTGCTCGGCGGTCGACATGTGGATATAGCCGTCGGCATGGTCCACGGGGGCGCCGTGGAACAGGCCTTCGCGCTCGAAATCCATCCACTGGTCGGCGGTCAGCACCTTGAAGGCGGTGCCGGCGGTCATTCGCCGGCGCCGTCCGGTCCCGCGTCTGCGGCGCCGTCGACCGCTTCTGCGGTTTCTGCCGCGACGTCCGCCGGATCGAGCGCTTCGTCCTCGCTATCCTCGATCAGCGCCGCCGACACGACATGTTCGTCCTTGGCGACGTCGAACAGGCGCACGCCCGCCGATCCGCGGCCGATGACGCGCAGGCTGCCGAGTCCCATGCGAATGAGCTTCGCCTGATCGGTCACGAGCATCAGCTGATGCGCCTGCGTTGCCGGGAAGCTCGCCACGACGGGGCCGTTGCGGCCGATATTGTCGATATTGGTGATCCCCTGGCCGCCACGGCCGGTACGGCGATATTCATAGGCGGAGGACAGCTTGCCATAGCCGTTGGCGCAGATCGTCAGGATGAACTGTTCGCGTGCGGCGAGCTCGTCCATCCGGTCGGCCGGCAGCGTCGGCGCGTTTTCATTGTCCTTCCACGGAGCCGCGCGCAGATAGGCTTCGCGCTCCTCGCTGCTGGTGCCGACGCGGTGGAGGATCGAGAGCGAGATCACCTCGTCGCCGTCGGCGAGGCGCATACCGCGCACGCCGGTCGAATTGCGGCTCTGGAATTCGCGTACATCGTCACCGGCGAAGCGGATCGCCTTGCCCTGCCGCGTCGCGAGCAGCACATCGTCGCTTTCGTCGAGCAGCGCGACGCCGATCAAGCGATCGTCTTCGTCATCGCCTTCGAACTTCATCGCGATCTTGCCGTTCGAGGGCACGTTGGTGAAGGCGTCCATGCTGTTGCGACGCACGCTACCCTTCGCGGTCGCGAACATGACGTGGAGCTTGCCCCATTCGCCCTCGTCCTCGGGCAACGGGAGGACGGTCGAGATCGTCTCGCCCTGCGCGAGCGGGAGCAGGTTGATCATCGGGCGGCCGCGCGTGGCCGGCCCGCCTTCGGGCAGGCGCCATACCTTCATGCGATAGACCTTGCCCGCGGTGGAGAAGAACAGCACCGGCGTATGCGTCGAGGTGACGAACAATTCGGTGACGACATCTTCGTCCTTCGTCGCCATGCCGGCGCGGCCCTTGCCGCCGCGACGCTGGGCGCGGAAGGTGTCGAGCGGGGTGCGCTTGATATAGCCGTCGAGGGTGACGGTAACGACCATCTCCTCGCGCTCGATCAGATCCTCGTCGTCGATGCCATCGGCGGCGGGGGCAACCAGCGTCTTGCGCGGGGTGGCGAATTCGTCGCGCACCGCGACCAGCTCTTCACGCATCACGCCATAGAGTTTGACGCGGTCGGCGAGGATCGAAAGCAGTTCCTCAATCTCGCTCGCCAACTCGCCGAGTTCCTTGCCGATTTCGTCGCGACCGAGCGCGGTCAGACGATGCAGGCGCAGGTCGAGAATCGCCTTCACCTGTATTTCGGAAAGACGATAGGTCGCGGTGTCCTCCATCTCGCCCTCGATCGCTTCGACGAGGCGGATATAGGGCGCGATCTCGCCGATCGGCCATTCGCGCGCGAGCAGCGCTTCGCGGGCCGCAGCGGGCGAGTTCGAGCCGCGGATGATGCGCACAACCTCGTCGAGATTGCTGACCGCGACGACAAGGCCGAGCAAGATGTGCGCGCGGTCGCGCGCCTTGGCGAGTTCGAATTTGCAGCGGCGGGTGATGACCTCTTCGCGGAAGGCGATGAAGGCCGAAAGAATATCCTTCAGCCCCATCATTTCGGGGCGGCCGCCACGGATCGCGAGCATGTTCGCGGGGAAGCTCGACTGCGCCGGGGTGTGGCGCCAGAGCTGGTTCAGGACGACCTCGGCGGTGGCGTCGCGCTTCAGCTCGATAACGACGCGCACGCCCTCGCGGTTCGATTCGTCGCGAATGTCGGCGACGCCCTCGATGCGCTTGTCGCGCGCCGCCTCGGCGATCTTCTCGACGAGTCCGGACTTGCCGACTTGAAAAGGAATGGACGTCAGAACAATCGATTGGCGGTCGTTCCTGCCTTCCTCGATGATATGCGTCGCACGCATCATGATCGAGCCGCGGCCGGTGGCATAGGCGTTGCGTGCGCCGCCCTGGCCGAGCATCATCGCGCCGGTCGGGAAATCGGGGCCGGGGACGATCGCCATCAGTTCTTCGAGGGTGATGTCCGGGCCGCCCTCGAGCTGGCGGTCGATCATCGCGAGCGTCGCATCGACGACTTCGCCAAGGTTGTGCGGCGGGATGTTGGTCGCCATGCCGACCGCAATGCCGCCCGCGCCGTTGACGAGCAGGTTCGGGAAACGCGCCGGGAGCACCGTGGGCTCGTCGCGGCTCGCGTCATAATTGGGCTGGAAGTCGACGGTATCCTTGTCGAGGTCGTTCAGCAGCACCATCGCGGTCTTGGCAAGGCGCGCTTCGGTATAGCGCATCGATGCCGGCGGATCGGGGTCCATCGAGCCGAAATTGCCCTGGCCGTCGATCAGCGGCACGCGGAGCGACCAGTCCTGCGTCATGCGGGCGAGAGCGTCATAAATCGCGCTGTCGCCGTGCGGGTGGTAGTTACCCATGACGTCGCCGACGATCTTCGCCGATTTCTTGTACGGGCGGCCGGGAATGAAGCCGCCTTCCTGCGCCGCGTAGAGGATGCGGCGATGCACCGGCTTCAACCCGTCGCGCACGTCGGGCAGCGCGCGGCTGACGATCACGCTCATCGCGTAATCGAGGTAAGACGTCTTCATTTCGTCGACGATGTTGATCGGCGAAATGCCGTCGTCGGACGGCGGCAAATGCGTATTTTCTTCGGTCAAAGCCCGGCCTTCTGTTGCGCTATCGGGAGATGCTTCGGGCCTAGCCCATGACCGGCGTCTTTGCCAGCGATTCGGTGGCTTTCGGCGCGATTTTTTCCCGGCTCGGCAAGGCTTTTGCGCGGGGCGGGAAGGATGACGTCATGACGGCGGTTCGGAAGATGATCGCTTGCCAATCGGCCCTTCGCGCCTAAAGGTCGGCGGCGATGATCTGTGCTGCAAATGGGGGGCGCCGATGGCCTTGATCGCGCTGGTCGGCGCCAGCGAAATGCTGCCCGACGGCGGACTGCGCGCGCTCGTCGCGATTGCGGGCGAGACGCTGATCGAGCGGCAGGCGGCGCGGCTTGCCGACGTCGGGGTTACGCATATCGCCGTGGCCGTCGCGGCGGTGCCGGCCGATCTGCTGGCGACATGCGACCGTATCCGCCGCCGCGGGATGAAGGTGACGCCGGTGCGCGAGGCGAGCGACCTGATGGCGCTGGTCGAGGGCGACGATCGCATCATCCTGGTCGCCGACGGTTTGCGTGCGGGCAGCGCCCATTATGCGGCGATTGCCAAGCCGGGTTCGCCGGCGATCCTCGTCACCGCCGACACGCTGCTGACGCAGGGGTTCGAACGCATCGACGCGACCCGGCGCTGGGGCGGGCTTGCCTGTATTTCGGATGCGATGGTGCGCGATCTGGCCAATATGCCCGGCGAATGGGACGTAATGCTGACGCTGCTGCGCATGGCGGTGCAGACCGGCGCGCGCCGACTCTATTGCGAGCCCGCGCTGTTTGAGCAGGGCGACATCGCGATCGTCACCGACCGGCCGACCGCGGCGCTGATCGAGCAATCGAGCCTGCAGCAGGTCGATTATGGCGGCATGGGGCTCGGCCGCTCGGCGATCATGATGCCGTTGATCCGGCTTGCGGGGCCGCTGCTCGTGCGATCGCCCAAAACCGCGCGCTATCTGCCCTATGTCACCGCGCTGCTCTGGATCGGCGTTGCGCTGCTCGCCGCAAGCGGGCTGGCGGCGGCGGGCGCGCTGGTCGCCGTGCTTGGCGGCCTCTGCCTCGCCGCGATGCGCTTTCTCGCCTCCTTTCGCGCCCAGAGCGCGGCGCACGACCGGGTACGCGCGATCATCCGCAGTTTTGCGTGGCTGTTGCTGGCGGCTTTTCCCTGGCTGCTCTCGCTCGGCGGGGCGGCGCACGCGATGCCGCGCTTTTCGGAAGCGGCGCTTGCGCCATGCCTTGCCGCGACGATCCTGCTCGCGCGCCTGCTCTATGAAGATGCGGGCGAAAAGCGCCGCTTTCACTGGCTGCTTCCCGACGCCGATCAGGCATGGATCATGCTCGCACCCGCGTTGGTTTTCGGCGTGGCGCCGCTGATGTTCGCGATCCTGCCGCTGTTGGCGCTGTTCCAGATTTTGCTCTGGATGCGCCTCGCGCGGCGACCGGAGGCCAAGTAGAACAAAGGCCTTCAAGGTTTAATGCCTATTAACGACATGCTGCTATCCGCGAGCGTGCATGGCTGAATCCTTCACCTCGACCGGTCCCGATCTGCCGTCGCCGACGCTGTCGGCGCGGCTGCGCGAACTGGCGGCCTATCTGGCGGCGCCGACCGCGGGGCATCTGACCGAGGAACAGCGCGCGCTGTCGCTGGGAATTGCCCGGCGGCTCGTCACGACGCTGGCGGCCGAACTGGATGTCGGGATCAATGTTACGGCGCTGTGGGACGACTGGCTCGCGGGCGGAATCCCCTCGGCCGAGCGCTTGGCTCCGGCCTGTTTCGCGCGCGGGGAAGAACATCGCTGGCGGCAGCAGTCGGCGCAGAGTGCGCCGACGGTGTCGCCGGGCACAGCCGAAACCGCCGACGGTCCGCCAGCCGCCGGCGAAAGCGAGCTCAGCGATACCGATCGGGCCTTTCTTGCGCTGCGGATTGCCGACCGGCGCCGCTTTGACGCGCTCGGAAACCCGGCGATCGCGGTCGCCGATCTCGATCCGGACCTGCTTCGCGCGCTGCTGCTCGATATTGCGGCGTGGTGGCTGGCGCGGGACAAGGGCGACGGCAATCGCGCGGCGGCGCTCGGCGACGCGGTACGAACCACCGGCGAGGCACAGCAGAGTGCAACGGGAATCGACGCCGAGGCAAAGGCTTACCACGCCATACTGATCGCGAATGGAGATTTGTCCGCGGTGGCGGCGGGAGCCATCGCGCGGCACGACTGGACGACGCTTGTTGCGCTTGCCGCGGCGGCGGGCAAACGGCGTTATGCCGACATGGCACTGGCGCTGATTACTGCCGAGGTGGCCGCGTTGCCGGTCCTTCTTGCACCGTTGCGGCTCGATTCGGCTGCGCTGGCGCCGCTTGAGGCGTCGCTGGCGATGCTGCCGGCGCGGGCGCTGGCTGGCGATGATGCCGGTTCGGGGGCCACGGCATGAGCGGCGAACGCATCATTCGCGGCCGCGTCGATGCCGGCGGAGCGCTCGTCAGCGCCGATCCGTCGCTGCTCCGCCTGCAACAGCGCGCCGGGGCGGGCCTTGGCCGTCCGCTCGCGCTGCCGCAACTCGCGCGGCTCGTCGCACTTGCGCAGCGGCTTCAGCGCGACATCAGCCGGCCGCTCTATACCGCCGACGATCATAGCGACATTCACGCGCTGGTACGCATCGCGCCCGATGCCGATGGCGCGACGATCGAGATCAGCGACTGGCGCACACGGCCCGTCGTGATGCCGCAGACGCCGCCGGTCGCCGACGTGGGGATTGTGCCGCACGGATGGGCGTGGGAATGCGACCAGCATCTGCGCGTCGTGGCGCTGCGCGCCGGGGCGGAGGCTCCGTCGATCCCCGCCGGTTGGGAGGGGCGGTCGCTGTCCGAATTGTTCGAGCTTCAACCCGATGCCGACGGGCGCTTTGCCGTGCTGCGCGCGCTCGCGCGGCAGGCAAGCTTCGAGGGGCAGCGCGTGCGCGTCGAGATCGGCGGCACGCCGCTGACGATGACCGTGGCGGGCGAGGCGCTGTTCGACGCGACGGGGGGCTTTACCGGTTTTCGCGGCATTGCGGTGCGCGATCCCGAAACGACGGGCGCTGCGCCGACATCCGGCACCATCGATCCCGCCTTTGGCTCGCTGCCGCTGTCCGACCCGCAATTCGGGCGCCGGATCGACGGCGCGCTGCGCGGTCCGCTCAGCCGCATCATCGCGACTGCTGAGACGATCCACGGTCAGTTCGACGGCCCGATCCGCGCCGACTATGCCCGCTATGCCGGCGATATCGCGCATGCAGGCCGGCATTTGCTGGGACTGGTCGATGATCTTGCCGACTTGCAGAATATCGAACGCCCGGGGTTCAAGGCGGCGCGCGATGAAATCGACCTGAGCGATCTGGCGCGCCGCGCAGTCGGCCTGCTCGGCATGAAAGCGGAGGAAAAGGGCATCCGTATCGACGCGCCGCGTACCGACGACCGGATGCCCGCCTATGGCGAGTTCCGCCGCGTGCTTCAGGTGCTGCTCAATCTGCTCGGCAATGCGATCCGCTATTCGCCCGAACAGTCGCAAATCTGGATTCGCGTCGACCGCGAAGGCGACCGCGCCATGGTGACGGTCGCCGATCAGGGGCAGGGGATTGCCACCGACCAGCAGGCTGTGGTGTTCGAAAAATTCGAACGGCTTGGCCGCACCGACAGCGGCGGATCGGGGCTTGGCCTCTATATCGCGCGCCGCCTGGCCCGCGCGATGGACGGCGACCTCACCGTCGACAGCGCCCCCGGCCAGGGCGCCCGCTTCACCTTGAGCCTGCCCGCGCGCGAAGCTTAGCCGAGCAGGAGCGCCCTGGTCGCCGCTTCGACATCGGCGTGGCGCATCAGGCTTTCCCCGACCAGAAAGGCGCGAACGCCTCTCCGCGCAAGCCGTGCGCAATCGGCGTGGTTCGCGATGCCGCTTTCGCCGACGAGCAGGGTTCCGGCGGGAACAAGTTTCGCCAGCCGTTCGGTGACGCCAAGATCGGTTTCGAAGCTGCGCAAGTCGCGATTGTTGACGCCGATGAGCCGCGACCTGAGCTGCGTCAACGCGCGGTCGAGTTCGGCCTCGTCATGCACTTCGACCAGCACATCCATGCCGCGTTCGACCGCCGCCGCCTCGATCTCGCGCATCGCGCCATCATCCAGCGCCGCGACGATGATCAGGATCGCATCGGCGCCGATCGCGCGCGCTTCGGCGACCTGCCACGGATCGATCATGAAATCCTTGCGCAGCACGGGCAGGGCGCAGGCGGCGCGCGCGGCGACCAGATAATCCTCATGCCCCTGAAAATAGGGCGCGTCGGTCAGCACCGACAGGCAGGCCGCGCCGCCGGCGGCATAGGCGCGGGCATGGTCGGCGGGAGAAAAATCTGCGCGGATCAGCCCTTTGGACGGTGATGCTTTCTTGACTTCGGCAATCAGGCCATAGCCGCCCGCGTCGATCTTGCGGCGCAGCGCGGCGGCAAAGCCGCGCACCGGGCCGGCATCGACGGCATCGAGATCGGCGAGCGTGCGCTGCGCACGGCGCACGGCGACTTCGCCGGCCTTGGTTTCGAGGATCTGGGTGAGCTTGTTCATTTATACGCGATCCAGCAGTTGAGCAGCGCGTTGGCGAGACCCTTGTCGATGGCTTCGGCGGCCTCCTCGACCCCGTCCGCCAGCGTGTCGACCGCGCCCGCGACCATGAGCGCTTCGGCGGCATTGTAGAGAACGGCATCGCGATAGGCGCCGGTTTCCCCCTGGAGCAGCGCGCGCAGCGCCTTGGCATTATAGCTTGCGTCACCGCCACGGATCGCCGCGATCGGATGCGTCGGCAGTCCGGCGTCGGCGGCGCTGCTGCGCTGCATCTGCACCCCGGTGCGTGTGACCACCGCAATCTCGTTGCCGCCCGCGAGCGACAGTTCGTCGAGCCCCTCGTCGCCCGATACGACCCGCGAATGATCGGTGCCAAGCTGGTGCAGCGCGCCGGCATAGACAGGGACATAGGCGGGACGCGCGATGCCGACGAGCTGGCGCGTGACGCGGGCCGGATTGGCGAGCGGCCCCATCAGGTTGAAGATGGTGCGGCGGCCGATAGCCTTGCGGATCGGCTGGATACGCGCCATCGCGGGATGGTGGTTCGCCGCGAACAGGAAACAGATGCCAAGGTCGGCGAGCTGCGCCTCCGCCATCCGGCCCGCGCGCGTCATGTCGAGGCCGAGCGCCTCAAGCGTATCGGCGGCACCGGCCTTTGACGAAGCGGCGCGATTTCCGTGCTTTGCAACCGGAACTTCGCATGCTGCGACGACCAGGGACACCGCGGTGGAGACGTTGAGCGTGTGGTGACCGTCACCGCCGGTGCCGCAGACGTCGATAGCACCCTCAGGCGCGGCGATCGGGATCAGCCGGTCGCGCATCGCCTGCGCGGCGGCAGCGATTTCGACCGTCGTCTCGCCGCGGTCGGATAGCGCGACGAGAAAGGCTGCGACCTCTTCGTCGCTGCCGCCGCCGTCGAGCATCGTCGCAAAGGCGTGCGCCGCCTCGTCGGGCGCGAGTTGTCCCGTCGGGTCGGGAAAGGGACCGAAGCGGCTCATGCCGCCTGGCGGGCGCGAATCGGCAGCCCGGCGATGCTCATGAAATTGGCGAGCATTGCGTGACCATGCTCGGTCGCGATGCTTTCGGGGTGGAATTGCACGCTGTGGATCGGCAGGTCGACGTGCCGGAACCCCATCACCGCGCCATCGTCGCTCGTCGCATTGATCGCGAGGCAGTCGGGAATGTCGACGACCTCGAGGCTGTGATAGCGGGTCGCGGTGAAGGGCGAGGGCAGGCCGGCGAACAGTCCCGTGCCGTCGTGGCAGACCGGCGAGGTCTTGCCGTGCATCAGATGTCCGCGCTGGACGGTCGCGCCGAAATGCTGGCCGATCGCCTGATGTCCGAGGCAGACGCCGAGCAGCGGCCGCCGGGCCGCGGCGCAGGCGGCGACGAGGTCGAGACTGATTCCGGCTTCGTTCGGCGTACAGGGTCCCGGCGAGATCAGCATTGCCTCCGCGCCGGTCGCCAGCGCCTCGGCGGCGGTCAGATCGTCGTTGCGCACGACGCGCACCTCGGCACCGAGCTCGATCAGATAATGAACGAGGTTGAAGGTGAAGCTGTCGTAATTGTCGATGACCAGGATCATGGCGCGGCCCTAATGCTTTTGCGTGGCGGGGGGAAGGGATAGAAGCTTCGGCGGCCCCAAAGCGGGCTTTATTCCGCCATCAGCTTCGCCAGATCGTCCTTCCAGAATTTTGCCCAGCTATGCGTGCCATGGCCCTTGGTTTCGGGCGACGCGGGGATCAGGACATAACGCGCCTTGGGCATGCGCGCTACCGCCTGTTCGGCGATGCCATAGCCGGGCGGATTGATGAAATCGTCGGCCGAATTGACCCACAAAAGGGGCACGTCGATCTTTTCGAGATCCGCCCAGGGATTATAGGTTCGCGACGCATCGAACTGATAAATAACGTCATTGGCATCGTTGCGGCCATAGCTGCGCGCAAAGGCGGTGTCCTTATAGGCTTCGGCGGCGGAGCGGGTGGGATATTGCGCCTGCAGCGCATAGGGGTTCGACCCCGCGATCAGCCCGATTGAGGTGGCGGTCCGCAGACCCGCGGCGGGCTCCTGCGTGTAATTGCCGCCGTTCCACGCTGGGTCGGCCTTGATCGCGTCGATAATCAGCGTGCGCCACATCCGGTTTTCGCCGGCAATTTCGACGGGCAGGCAAGCGAAAGGCGCGAGCCGCTTGGCAAAGCCAGGCCAGCTTTCACCCCAGACAAAGGCGTGCATGCACCCCATCGAGGTGCCGAGGATGAGTTGGAGCTCGCCGATTCCCAGCTTTTCGGTCAGCAGCCGGTGCTGCGCCGCCACCATGTCGTCATAGTCATATCTGGGAAACGCCATGCGCATCCCGTCGCTCGGCTTCGACGATCCGCCATGACCGATATTGTCGGGCAGGATGACGTAATATTTTGCGGTGTCGAGCGGCTGGCCGGGACCGAATAATTCGCCCGCAAATTGCGGCTGGAGAAATTGTTTGCCGGTTCCGCCGGTGCCGTGGAGGATCATCACCGCATTGACGATTGCGCCGCTCGCGTCGCGCTGCGGCTTGCCGAGCGTGGTATAATGCATCTTGAGTTCGGGCAGTTTTTCGCCCGAACGGAAGGTGAAATTCTTCAGTATTGCATCGCCGTCGATCGCGCCCTCGACCGTCTGGGCCTGAGCAGGAAAAGCGGCGAGCAGCAGGGCAAGCGGGAGGAGGCGTTTCAGCATGAGCGCGACGCTAACGCACCGCGCCCGCCGGTCAAGCTATTGTCCGTAACCCGGCGTGCCGGCCAGCTTCACCGCCTCGCGCGCGGCGGCGAACAGTGCGCCGGCCTTGGCCTCGCATTCGCGCTGTTCATAGGCGGGATCGCTGTCGGCGACGATGCCCGCGCCGGCCTGCGCATACATCGTTCCGTCCTGCACGATCGCGGTACGCAGCACGATGCAGCTGTCCATATTGCCGTCGGGCGCGAAATAGCCGACGCCGCCGGCATAGGGCCCGCGCGCTTCGGCCTCGAGTTCGGCGATGATCTGGCACGCCCGCACCTTGGGCGCGCCGCTGACGGTGCCGGCCGGAAAGCCCGCGAACAGCGCGTCGATCGCGTCCTTGTCGGGCGCGATACGGCCGATGACGTTCGACACGATGTGCATGACATGGCTGTAGAATTCGACGGTATAGCTGTCGGTGACGGTCACGCTGCCGCCGACCGCGGCGCGGCCGACGTCGTTGCGGCCAAGGTCGAGCAGCATCAGATGCTCGGCGCGCTCCTTGGGATCGGCGAGCAGGCTTTCGCGATTTTCGGCATCCTCGGCGCTGGTCCGGCCGCGCGGACGCGTGCCGGCGATCGGGCGAATGGTGATCTCGCCATCGCGAACGCGCACCAATATTTCGGGCGACGAGCCGATCAGCGCAAAGCCCGGCAGGTCGAGGAAATAGAGGAAGGGTGAGGGGTTGATGCGCCGCAACGCCCGGTAGAGATCGAAGGGCGGCAGGTCGAAGGGCGTCGAGAAACGCTGCGACAGCACCACCTGAAATATGTCGCCCGCCGCGATATATTCCTTCGCCGCCGCGACCATTTCGGCGAAGCGCTCGGGCGTCGTCGCCGGCTGCGCCGCAACCATATCGGGAAGCAGCGCGGTCTCTGCCTTGGCGCCATGCGCGTTCGCGCTCGACAGGCGGGCGGCGATCGTGTCGATACGGTCCTGCGCGCCGTCGATCATCCGGTCGATCGGCGCGTCGGGATCGGGCCAGATCGGCGCGATCAGGAACAGCTCGTCGGCCAGCCGGTCGAAGACGAGGATCGTCGTCGGGCGCACGAACACCATGTCGGGCAGGTCGAGCCCCGCCCCCGCGGCGCGCGGGATGCGCTCGACGAGGCCGATCGTTTCATAAGCGAAGAAGCCGACGAGCGTTGCGAGCGCCTTCGGCAGCGCTTCGGGAACGTCGAAGCGACATTCGGCAACCAGATCGCGTAGCGCTTGCAGCGCCCCCGCCTCGACCGGGCGAAAGGCCTCGCGGTCGTGGCGCCAGTTGCGATTGATGCGCGCCGTATCGCCGGTGACTTCGAAAAGCAGGTCGGGATCGAGGCCGATCAGGCTGTAGCGCCCGCGCGTCTCGCCGCTTTCGACCGATTCGAGCACCCAGTCGCCGCGTCCGGGCTCGATAAGCTTGAGCGCCGCCGAAACCGGGGTTTCGACGTCGGCGATCATCCGCTGCCAGACGACCGCGCCGCGTCCCGCGGCCAGCGCCTCGAGCGCGGCGGCCCTGCCTTCCAGCGTCACCCGGATTATTCGCCGACCGGCGACGCGCCGGTCAGTTCCTTGGTGAGCTGGTTGACCAGATCCTTGTTGATCTTCACGCCGACGCGGCGCTTCGCCTCGGCGGCGAGCTGTTCGACCAGTTCGTTGCCGAAGGCTTGCGACAGCGGCTGCGCCATCGCGGCAACGCGCGCGGGTTCGATCTGCTTGGGATCGGGGCGGTTCACCTCGGTCAGCGACAGGACCATCCAGCCGCGGTTGCCGGGGATTTCGAGCGTCTTGACGCTGCCCTTGGCCATCGAGAAGAGCAGGGCGAGTTCGGGCGGCACCGGCTTGCCGTCCCGGCCCATGTCGCCGCGCAGCCCGCCGATGGTCTGGACATTGCCCAGATTGGGACCGGCGGCGCGCGTCGCATCGGCCAGGCTCTTGCCGCCTTCGACCGACTTCACGATTCCCCGGGCCTTGTCGCGCGCGACCTTCTGGCCTTCGGACAGGCGCCATTCGGCGAGCAGCGCGCTGCGGATCTGGGCGAAGGGCGGCGGTGCCGCGGCGACGACCGATTTCACCGCATAAACGGCGAATTTTTCATTCTCGACCAGCGTTGCCAGCTGCGATTCGCCTTCGCCGGCGACCTGGAAGGCCTGACCGACCATCGGCGCCAGTTCGGGGGGCAGGGCAAAGCCGGGTTCGTTCGGCGAGCGGCCGCTCGGCAGGATCGCGGGGGTTTCGGCCAGCTTGAGCTTGCGGTCGGCGGCGATCTCCTCGATCGACGCACCGCTGTTCACGGCGTCCTGGATCTGGTTGTAATAATCGACGATCGCTTCATTGGCCTTGTTCTTGGCCAGTTCCTCGCGAATTTCGGGGGTCGCATCGGCCAGCGTGCGCGCGGGCTTGGCAATCACATCCTCTACGCGCACCACGATCCAGCCGAGGCCTGTCTGCAGCGGCCCGACGATTTCACCGCGCTTGGCGGCAAAGGCCGCCTTGGCGATGGTGTCCGACGTCGCGGCGGTGAAGGCGGCCAGCGTCTGTTCGCCCGTCGTCGAAGCGGCAAGTCCCGAACTCTGCGCGGCCGCCGACAGCGCGGCGCCGCCGCGGGCCTTCGTCGCGATGCTGTTGGCGGTCGCCTGATCGGGCGCGATGACCTGCGCAAAGCGCCGCGTCTCGCTCGCCGCATATTGGGCGGCATTGGCCTTGTAGGCGGCGGCGATTTCAGCGTCGGTGACGGCCGGTACCGGAACGGCGCTGCGGTCGAACAGCGCATATTGCAGCACGCGGCGTTCGGGCACGGTGAATTTGGATTTGTTCTGCGACAGGAAGGTCTTGAGCGCGGCATCGCCGGGGTCGGCGGTTGGCGCAAAGGGCGCAGAGGGGATATAGACGGCTTGACCGGCGCGCTTTTCGAGCAGCAGCGCGGCATAGGGCTGCGCGACGCCCGGCGCGATCGTCGGCAATTTGCCGATCGGCGCGCCCAGTTGTTCGAGCAGCAACTGCTGCTTGATCTCGGTCCGCACCTGCGCCTCGCTCAGATTATTCTCGCGCAGAAAGGCTTCGTAGCGGGTCTGGTCGAACTTGCCTGATACGCCGGCGAAAGCGGGGATATCGGCGATGCGCCCGTCGATCTGGCGCTTGCTGACGCCGAAGCCCAGCTTGTCGGCGAATTGTTCGAACGCCAGCCCGTCGATCATCTGGTCGAGCACCTGATCGACCGCGCCCGATTCGACGAAGCCGGCCATGGTCAGCGTCGGCTGCTGCTGGCGCGCCTGATTATAGGCGTTGCGAACGCGCTCGCGCAGTTCGCCGATGCCGATATTTTCCTTGCCCACGCGCGCGACATTGGCGCCGCCGAGGCCGCCGAAGCTCGAATTGCCGGTCACATCGGCAAGCGCAAAGCCGACGCCGATGAGGATGACGAAGCCCAATGCGAGGGCCTTGCCCAGCCGGGATCCGAAAAGGCTACGGATTGCGGTAATCATGGAGGAGCGTTTCTTTCGGCGTGGCGCATTGCGCGCGGTTTCGGCGTTGCTTTAGGCGGGGAGGCGGCGGGCATCAAGGCGGGAAAGCCCCTTTTCTCGCTGTGGTGCGGCGCGGCTTGCCTTTCGATCCCCACCGCCGCTAGGGCTCGGCGCAACGGCTCGATCGCAGGAGAGGAAACGATGGCACGGCGCAAATATGTGGTCGGCAACTGGAAGATGAATGGTCTTGCGGCCTCGATCGACGAGGCGCGGGCGATTTTCAACGGCGCGCGCACACACGGTGCGGTCGATGTCGCCCTGTGCCCGCCTTTCACGCTGGTGGCCGCGATGGCGGCGGCGGCGCCGGGCGAAACAGTCGGCGGGCAGGATTGCCACAGCGCGGCATCGGGCGCCTACACGGGATCGGTGTCGGCGCCGATGCTTGCCGATGCCGGGGCCGCACTCGTCATCGTTGGGCATAGCGAGCGCCGCGAAGGCTTTGGTGAAAGCGACGCCGATGTCCGGGCCAAGGCCGAGACCGCGTTGGCGGCCGGGCTTGCGGTGATCCTTTGCGTCGGCGAACCGCGCGGCGTGCGCGAATCGGGCGGCGCGATCGACTATGTGCTGGCGCAGGTCGCGGGGTCGCTGCCCGCCGAATTCGATCCGGCGCGGCTCGCCATCGCCTATGAACCTATCTGGGCGATCGGCACCGGACTGGTGCCGACGGTCGGCGATGTCGCGGCGATGCACGGCGCGATCCGCGCGCAGCTCGATGCGCAGGTCGGCACCGAAGCGGCGGCGGCAATGCGGCTGCTCTACGGCGGTTCGGTCAACGGCGACAATGCCGCCGAACTGCTTGGCGCGGGCGATGTCGATGGCGCGCTCGTCGGCGGGGCGAGCCTGACCGCGGAAAAGTTCCTGCCGATCGTCGCGGCGGCGGCGACCCTCGGCTGACGCGCGGCGCACGCTGTGGGTTGAAGCGGAGGCGCTTCGTCTCTATGTGCGCCGCAAGCACGGCCCATCCGGCGCCAACCAACGCTTTCGGGAAAATTCGATGTCCAGCCTCTTTACCTTCCTGCTCGTCGTTCAGGCGCTCGTCGCCGCCGCGATGATCGGCGTCATCCTGATGCAGAAGTCGGAAGGTGGCGGCCTGGGTGTCGGCGGTAGCCCGGCAGGCCTGCTCTCGGCCCGCGGCGCCGCAGACTTCATGACCCGCGCGACGACCGTGCTGGCGACGCTGTTCGTCGGCCTTTCGATCGTTCTGGCCGCCATGGCGTCGGTCGGCAGCGCCGGCACCACCGCGCTCGACACCTCTCTGTCGAAGACCGCGCAGCAGCCGAGCGGGGGCGCAGCGCCGCTGACCGGCCCGGCGCAGCAGCCCGCTCAAGGTGCTCCGGCCGCGCCGGTAAGCGACGATCCGCTTGCCGCCGCCGCCGCCGCTGCAAATCAGAACGCTCCGGCCGAGCAGGCTCCCGCCAAGTAATAACCGGAAGCTCCGGCTTCCAGCTTCGTCCCCGCATGCTGCGGAATTTTTTCCGCGGGATGCGATTCGACGGCTTGCGCCGTCACCCACCCTTTGAGTAAGTCTTTCCTCCCATGGCGCGGTTCATTTTTATCACCGGCGGCGTGGTCTCCTCCCTTGGCAAAGGTTTGATGGCGGCTAGCCTTGCGGCTCTGTTGCAGGCGCGGGGTTATCGCGTCCGCATTCGGAAATTCGATCCCTATCTCAACGTCGATCCGGGCACGATGTCGCCCTATCAGCACGGCGAGGTCTATGTGACCGACGACGGGGCCGAAACCGACCTCGATCTCGGCCATTATGAACGCTTTACCGGCGTTGCCGCGCGGCAGAGCGACAATGTCACCTCTGGCCGTATCTATCGCGACATTATCACCAAGGAGCGCCGCGGCGACTATCTGGGCGCGACCGTGCAGGTCGTCCCGCACGTCACCGACGCGATCAAGACCTTCGCGCGCGCCGAAACCGACGATCTCGATTTCGTGCTGTGCGAGATCGGCGGCACCGTCGGCGATATCGAATCGCTGCCGTTCATCGAAGCGATCCGCCAGCTTCGCAATGAAGAGGGGCGCGACAAGACGCTGTCGGTGCATGTCACGCTGGTTCCGTATATTGCCGCCGCGGGCGAATTGAAGACCAAGCCGACGCAGCACAGCGTTCGCGAACTCGCGTCGCTCGGCGTCCAGCCCGACATCCTGCTCTGCCGCTGCGAAAAGCCGCTGCCCGAGGGCGAGCGTGCGAAGATCGCGCAATTCTGCAACGTGCGGAAGGAAGCGGTGATTCCGGCGCTCGACGCCGACTCGATCTATTCGGTGCCGGTGCAATATCATGGCGAAGGGCTGGACAGCGAAGTGCTGCGCGCGTTTGGCCTGCACGACGTGCGCGAACCCGACCTGACCGCCTGGTACGACATCATGGACCGCAAGCGGCACCCCGAAGGCGAGGTGACGATCGGCGTGGTCGGCAAATATGTGTCGCTGCCCGATGCCTATAAATCGCTCAACGAGGCGCTGGCGCATGGCGGCATGGCGAACCGGGTGAAGGTCAATATCCGCTGGCTCGACGCCGAAATGTTCGAACGTGGCGACGATCTCGCCGCGCAGCTCGAGCCGATGCACGGCATCCTCGTGCCCGGCGGCTTCGGCGAGCGCGGTTCGGAAGGCAAGATCGAGAGCGTCAAATTCGCGCGCGAGCGCGGCGTCCCCTTCTTCGGCATCTGCCTCGGCATGCAGATGGCGTGCATCGAGGCGGCGCGGAATACGAGCGGGATCGAAAAAGCCTCGAGCACCGAATTCGGCCCGACCGACGAACCCGTCGTCGGCCTGATCACCGAATGGATGAGTGCCGAGGGGCTGCAGAAGCGCGGCGCGAACACCGATCTTGGGGGGACGATGCGGCTTGGCGCCTATGAGGCGAAGCTGTCGCCCAACAGCCATGTCGCGACCATCTATGGCGCGAACGACATCAGCGAGCGTCACCGCCACCGTTACGAAGTCAACGGAGCCTATCGCGACCGGCTCGAAAGCGGCGGTCTCGTCTTTTCTGGCATGTCGCCCGATGGCATGTTACCCGAAATCGTCGAACGTCCGGACCATCCGTGGTTCATCGGGGTGCAGTTTCACCCTGAACTGAAGTCGAAGCCCTTCGATCCGCATCCGCTGTTCAAGGGATTCATCGAGGCCGCGGTAAAGCAGAGCCGGCTCGTCTGACGGATCAACAGGGGAAGGGGGCCCATGGATCACGCGAAACTCGCCGAGCTTCAGGGGCCTGACAGCATCTTTTCCGGCCTGTCGCTGGAGGATTGGTCCGATATCGCCAGCCGCGCGGTGCAGATCAACTTTGCGAAGGGCAAGGAACTGCTCGTCCAGGGCGATCCCGGCGACATCATGCTGATCCTGACCGAAGGCACCGCGCGCGTGTCGATGCTGACCGCGGGCGGGCGCGAGATCGTGCTGGCCTATGCCGAGCCGGGTGCCGTCCTGGGCGAGATCGCGTTGCTCGACGGCGGCGAACGCACCGCATCGGTCGTCGCGACCAGCGCCGGCAGCGCCCTGCAACTCGGCCGCAACGCGATGCGCGATTTCGCCGCCAGCCATCCCGACTTCGCCTGGTCGCTGCTCCAGCAGCTTGCGCGCCGCCTGCGCACCGCCGACCAGACGATCGAAAGCGACCGCGCCTATGCCTCGGGGCCGCGCCTAGCGCGCTACCTCAAGCGCCTGATCCGCAAGGACAGCGTCGATGCCGAGCATAAGGTCGAACTCAGCCAGACCGAACTTGGCAATTTCGCTGGCATGAGCCGCGAACATATCAACCGCCAGCTCCGCAGCTGGGAGGAATCGGGGATCATCGCGCTCGAACAGGGGCGCGTACGCGTCCTCGACGCCGATCTGCTCGAGGACATCAGCGAAAGCGAAGGCTAGCGTTCAGCGCCCGGATCGTCGCCGGAGCAATATATGAGGAGAGGGCTACGTCGGGAAATCGGTGTTCGGTTTATAGCTCTACCGGCGGCGTTCGGACGATATCGCGCGCGGGCACCCGGTCAAACTTGGCAACCGACAATGAAGGCTCCTTGCCCGCGCCGAGGAACCTAATGCTGGCCGTTGCCCATTCGGAACAGACTACAAGCCAGCCCGCGACGGGCGGGTTAATTTCCTATCAAGTGTCTGGAAAATGGTGGACGCACTAGGGCTCGAACCTAGGACCCGCTGATTAAGAGTCAGCTGCTCTACCAACTGAGCTATGCGTCCACGTGCCGGTTTTCGGCGGACTTCGCGGCGGCCACAAAGGCTTTGTGCTGCGAAGAGAGCGGCCCGCTATCATGCTCGTTCGGGCATGGCAATGGGCTTCGGCAATATTTTTTCACAAAAGGCAATTTACGTTGCTTGGGCGAGGCGTGCGATCGGGCTTTTGCGTTGAGGGCGTCGGACGGCGGCGCCGCGAAATGTCGGGCATGAGGGAGCGTCGGTGGGCAAAATGGAGGCATCGGGTGGCTCGCGCGGCGCCCGAAAGCTTGCGCATTCCAGCAATTTATGGTCTGCCGTCCAGCAAGCGCGGCGATTTCGCATCCGCGGTGGGACTTTGAGGGGCGCATGCAGACGGGACGGCGCTGGCTGACAATAGCCCTGTTGGCGGGCGGGCTTGGGGGCTGCGTTTCGGCGCCAACCGAATATCCGTCCGGGCCGGGCATTCCCGTTCCCGAGCAATGGTCGGTCGAATCGGGAAGCAGTCCGGCCGCCACGGCGTCCTATTGGACGCGGCTGAACGATCCACTGGTCGATTCCTATGTCGCGCGGGCGCTGGCGAACAATCGTGACATTGCCCAGTCGGCGGCCCGCCTGGCGCAGGCGCGCGCGGGTGTGCGCGCAGCGCGCGCGGGCTATTTCCCGCAGGTTACGGCCTCCGGGGGCGTGCAGCGCGATGTCGGCGATCTGGCCGACGAGCGGCTGCAATATTCGCTCGGCGCCGACGCGCAGTGGGAGGTCGATCTTTTCGGACGGATCGGCGGCAGTGTTGCCGCATCGCGGGCCGATCTTGCCGCCGCCGGCTATAGCCTTGCCGACCTGAAGCGCCTGATCGTGGGACAGGTGGCGCAGACGACCGTGTCGGCGCGAGCGCTGGCGGTACAACTCGCGATCGCGCGCGAAACGCTGACCATTCAGGACGATAATCTCCAGATCGCGCGCTGGCGACGCGAAGCGGGGCTGGTATCGAGCCTCGATGTCGAGCAGGCCGCCGCGCAGCGGGCGCAGACCGCGGCGAGCATTCCGGCGCTCGAGCGCGATCTCGCGCAGGCGGCGAACAGCATCTCGACCCTGATCGGCGAGGCGCCCGGCCCGGTGCGGACGGCGATCGAGGGTGATGCAAGGGCAATTCCGGTCCCGCCGGATGCCGTGGGGTTCGAGGCGCCGGCTGCGGTGCTCCGCCATCGCCCCGACGTCCGCCAGGCCGAAGCGACGCTGCTCGCCGACACGGCGCGCATCGGCGTTGCACGCGCGCAGATGCTGCCGCTGGTCAACCTCACCGGAAACCTCGGCACCGCCTCGTTCGGAATCGGCAATTTGTTCGACGTGATAACCGGGCGGCTCTTTGCGGGGATCAGCCAGCTGATCTTTGACGGCGGCCGCGCGCGCGCGGGTGTCGATGCCGCCAATGCAGCCGCGCAGGCTTCGCTCGCGGCGTGGCAAAAGGCGATCCTCGGCGCGCTGGAAGATGTCGAGAGCGCTGCCGCGGCCCAGCGCGCGGCGGGCGAACGCGTGAGTCTTTTCGCAGCAGCGCGCGATGCGGCAAGCAACGCCGCGCTGTTGGCGCGGAGCCAGTATCAGGCGGGGCTGATCGACTTTCAGACTTTGCTGACCGCGGAGAACCAGCTGCTGTCGGCCCGCAACGCGCTGGCGGCGAGCGAGGCCGAGCGCGCCAACGCCTTTATCAGCCTCAACCAGGCTCTTGGCGGCGGCTGGGACGGGGCCAATTTCGATCCGGATGCCGGCGTTCGGACACAGGGGACTAGCGAATGACCGATACCGGCACTGCGCCGCAGGAACTCGAGGATTTTCTTGGCGCCAAGCCGCGTCCCAAATGGCGGCGCTGGATGAAATATTGGCTCCCCGCGGCGCTGATACTCGTCATATTGCTCGCGATGGCGACTTGTTCGCGCGGGAAGGGCGAGGCCCAATATATCACCGAGCCGGTGACCGAGAAGTCGCTGACGCTCAGCGTCACGGCGACCGGGAATCTGCGGCCGACCAATCAGGTCGAGGTCGGGTCCGAAGTGTCAGGCAAGATCGATCACATCTATGTCGATGTGAATGATCGCGTCTCCAAGGGGCAGATCCTCGCCCAGATCAACACCGACGTGATCGAGGACCAGATCACCCAGGCCGAGGCCAATCTCAACGCGGCGCGCGCGCAGGTGGCGCAGGCGCAGGCGACGCTTGACGTCGACAAGGCGCAGCTCGCGCGGCTGGAAAATGTGTTCAAGATCTCGGGCGGCAAGGTTCCCTCCGGGGTCGAACTCGATCAGGGCCGCGCAGCGGTGAAGCGCGATACCGCCGCCGTTGCCGCGGCGCAGGCGAATGTCCGCGCGGTCGAGGCGCAATTGTCGTCGGCGGTGACCAACCGCAACCGAGCGGTGATCCGTTCGCCCGTTTCTGGTGTCGTGCTCGCGCGCCAGGTCGAGCCCGGGCAGACTGTCGCGGCAAGCTTCAACACCCCGACCCTCTTCATCATCGCCGAAGATCTGTCCGCGATGCAGCTTCGCGTCGAGATCGATGAAGCCGACGTCGGACAGGTTCAGACCGGACAGAAGGCCGATTTTACGGTCGATGCCTATCCCGGTCGCCGCTTTCCCGCGGTCGTCGAGCGCGTCGATCAGGCGTCGAGCAACACCGCTTCGCAGGCGAGCCAGCAGACGGCCACCGCAACCGCCAATGCGGTCGTCAGCTATGAGGCGAGGCTGGCGGTGGCCAATGGCGACGGGCTGCTGCGTCCGGGGATGACCGCTACGGCGACCATCGCAACGGGCAGCACGGCCAAACAATTGCTGGTTCCGAACGGGGCCTTGCGCTTTCAGCCCGATGCGAAGGAAAAGGAAAAGGCCGGCGTACTCAATCCCGAAATCGGGCTGGAAAAGAATGAACAGCGCGCGACGATCGGCGTGGGCAGCCAGCAGCGCGTCTGGGTGCTTCAGGCCGACGGGACGCTGAAGCCCGTCGATGTGGTGACGGGGCAGAGCGATGGCCGCCTGACCGCGGTGACGGCCAAGGGACTGCGAGCCGGCATGAAGGTGGTGACGGGCAAGGGGGCGACGGGCCAGTGACGCCCCCCGAGATCCCGTTGATCGAACTCGAAGGGATAACGAAGACCTTCGGCCGGGGCGAGGCGGCCTTTCAGGCGCTCAAGGGCGTCGACATGCGGATCGAGCGCGGCGATTTCGTCGCGGTGATGGGGCCGTCGGGATCGGGCAAATCGACGACGATGAACATCCTCGGCTGCCTGGATGTCCCGACGAGCGGCGTTTTCCGCTTTCGCGGGGTCGAGGTGCAGGCGCTCGATCGCGATCAGCGCAGCCTGCTGCGGCGGCGATATCTCGGCTTCGTCTTTCAGGGCTTCAATCTCCTTGCCCGCACCAGTGCCGTCGAAAATGTCGAATTGCCGCTGCTCTATCGCGGCGAAAAGAAGAGCGAGCGTCACGCCGCAGCCATGCGCGCGCTCGATCAGGTGGGTCTTGCGCCGTGGGCGGATCACACGCCGGCCGAATTGTCGGGCGGGCAGCAGCAGCGGGTGGCGATCGCGCGCGCGCTCGTCACCCAGCCCGACGTGCTGCTCGCCGACGAGCCCACGGGCAATCTCGATACCGAACGCTCGATCGAGATCATGCAGTTGCTCACGCGCCTGAACGGCGAGGGCATCACGATCCTGATGGTCACGCATGAGGAGGAAATGGCGGCCTTTGCCAACACCATCGTGCGCTTTCGCGACGGGCTGGTCGAACGGGTCGAGCGCGGCCGGCGCACCCGCAGGGAGGAACCCACCTGATGTTCGGCGCGACGCTCCTGCTCGCCTTTCGGGAGATACGGCGCCATCTGCTGCGTTCGTTCCTGACGACGCTCGGCATCATCATCGGGGTCGCGGCGGTGATCACGATGGTGACGCTCGGCAATGGCGTCACGGCATCGATCAAGGACCAGATATCCTCGCTGGGGTCTAACGTGCTGATCGTCTTCCCCGTGCAGGGCGATCGCGGCAGGCCGCGGCGATGCGGTGAGCAGGCAGATCGCTGGCGTCGTCGATGTGTCGGGCAGCGTGTCGTCCAGCGTCACGGCCTTTCATAACGGGCAGAGCTGGCGGACGACGGTGCAGGGCGTCGGCAATGACTTCTTGCGCGCCCGGTCGGTCGAGGTCGAAAGCGGCCGCGCGTTCACGAACGAGGAGGAAAGCGCGGGCAAGAATATGTGCCTGATCGGACCCAAGGTCCAAAAGGCGATATTCGTCGCCGGGAGCAGCCCGCTCGGCGAAAATATCCGGTTGAACAATGTGTCCTGCACCGTGATCGGCGTCCTCAAGGAACGCGGCGAGGGCGGCGGTCCCGATCAGGACAGCGACAATGTCGTGATGGTCCCGCTGAAAATGGCGCAGCGCCGGTTCACCGGCAGCGACGACATCCAATATTTCGTGATCAAATATGACAGCGCCTATGCCAGCACCGCCATTCAGGATTCGCTCGTCGGCCTGCTGCGTGAGCGGCGCCTGTTGCAGGGCGCGGCCACCAACGACTTCAACATCGTCGATACCGCGCAGGTCAATCAGGCGCTCGGTGCGGCGACGGGCGCGTTGACCGCGATGGTTGCGGTGATCGCCGGGATCAGCCTGCTTGTCGGCGGAATCGGGATCATGAATATCATGCTTGTCTCGGTCACCGAGCGGACGCGCGAGATCGGCATACGTCTCGCCATCGGGGCGCTGGCGCGCGAGGTGCAGCTCCAGTTTCTGACCGAGGCCGTCGTGCTGTGCTGTTTCGGCGGTGCGGTCGGCATCGCCCTCGCTTTCATCCTGTCCTGGGGGATGGCGAGCGCGATCGACGTGCCCTTCATCTTCAATCCGGTCGTCAATGTGATGAGCTTTCTGTTCTCCGCCTTGATGGGGATAACATTCGGCTATTATCCGGCGCGCCGGGCGTCGAAGCTCGATCCGATCGACGCGCTGCGGCACGAATAGGCGGCACGCGCGGTCACGGCATCGCTGCGGTCGTCAGCTCAGCCGGCTGTGCCGCTTCTTGCTGTCATTCTCGATCGCGAGGATGATGCCGATGCAGGTCATGATCGTCAGCATAGACGATCCGCCATAGGAGAAGAGCGGCAACGGGATACCGACGACCGGCGCCAGCCCCATCACCATGCCCAGATTGATGGCGATATAGAAAAAGATCGTCATGGTGAGGCCGGTTGCGGTCAATTGGCCGAAGCGCGTCCGCGCGTTGAGCGCAACGCGGGTGGACCAGCGCAGCAGGAAGAAGAAGCCGAGCAGCAGCAGCAGCCCGCCGACCAGCCCCCATTCCTCCGACATAGTCGCGAAGATGAAGTCGGTATGGCCTTCGGGCAAATAATCGAGGTGGCTTTGCGATCCGTTGAGGAAGCCCTTGCCGAAAATGCCGCCCGATCCGATCGCAATCTTCGACTGGCTGATGTGATAGCCGGCGCCGAGGGGATCGCTTTCGGGGTCGAGGAAGATCAGGACGCGCTTCTGCTGATAGTCGTGCAGCATCGAAAACAGGATCGGCAGCGCGGCCAGTCCCGCGAGCGCGGCGCTGCCGAACCACCACAGTGGAAGGCCGGAGACGAACATCACGATCGCCGCGCTGGCGCAGATCGCCAGCGCCGTGCCGAGGTCGGGCTGGAGCATCACGAGCGCCGCGGGGATGCCGATCATCACCAGCGCGGGCCACAGGGCGTTGAAGGTGCGCGTGCTGCCCGGCGGCAATTGCGCGTAGAAGCGCGCGAGCGCGAGGACGATCGCGACCTTCATCAGTTCCGACGGCTGGAGGTTCATGAAGCCGAGATTGAGCCATCGCTGACTGCCGCCGCCGACAAAGCCGAGCGCCTCGACCGCGAGGAGCAGAAGCGCGACGCCCAGATAGCCGACGTACGAGAAATCCTCGAAAATGCGGATCGGCATGCGCCCGATTGCGAGCGCGACGAGCAGGAAGACGATGAAGCGCACCCCCTGTTGCAGCGCCCAGGGCGTCACGCTGCCGCCAGCGGCCGAATAGAGAACGAGCAGGCCGAAGCCGGTGATCGCCGACAGGAGCGCGATCAGCTTCCAGGGGATGCGCTGGACGGCGGGCGGAACCGGGATCATTGCGCGAGACCCGGATCGGGGCGCGCGATACCCGCCTTCCATGCGGCATAGTCGCGGTCCATTCGCTCCTTGATCGTGCCGCCCCAGCCCGCCTCGAAGGCGGTCAGTGCCTCCATCGCCTTTTCACGGTCGTAGAGGAAGGTGAAGATGTCCTTGGCAACGGGCGCAGCCGCGCGGCTGCCGCCCATGCCATGTTCGATGATGACCGACGCGGCATAGCGCGGATTTTCAACCGGCGCGAAGCAGATGAACAGGCCGTGATCGCGAAATTTCCACGTTCCGCCCTTGCCGTTGCCGGTGTTGAGGCCGCGAACCTGTGCCGTGCCGGTCTTGCCCGCCATCCGGATACCGTCGAGCGGCAGGCGGCTGCGCCCCGCGGTTCCGCCGGGGGCGTTGACGACGCGGTTCATCCCCTCGCGCGCGGTCGCGAAGGCCTCGGCCGAGAAGGGCAAAGGCTCGTTCGAGAATTGCCGGCCGACGAGGCGCGGGTAGAGTTTGCGGCCCGAGGCGATACGCGACGCCATGACGGCGAGCTGGAGCGGATTCACGCTGACATAGCCCTGGCCGATCACCGCATTCAGCGAATCGGACGCCGACCAGGGTTGCCCGTATTTCTTCATCTTCCACGCGCTGTCGGGGATGGTGCCGTAACGCTGGTTGCTTCCGGCAAGCTGGAATTCCTCGCCCAGCCCCATCATCTTCGCGGTCGGCGCGATGGCGTCATAGCCCAGCCGGTCGGCGACCCAATAGAAATAGCTGTTGCAGCTTTTCATGATCGCGGTCGGCATGTCGACGCTGCCGTGGGTGCCGAGACAGCGGAAGAAACGGTTGCCGAGGCGATAGCCGCCGATGCAGGTGTGGCGCTCGCTCGGGTCCATGCCATGTTCGATCGCGGCGATCGCGGCCATCGGCTTCAGCGTCGATCCCGGCGGGTAGAGGCCGCGCGTCGCCTTGTTGATCAGCGGCTGATGGTCGTCGGCGCGCAGCCAGCCATATTCGGCATTGCTGATCCCGTCCGAAAAGCTGTTCGGATCGAACGACGGCATCGAAACGAAGGCGAGGATGTCGCCATTGAGGCAGTCGATGACGACCGCCGCCCCCGATTCGGGGCCCATGCGGCGCGCGGCATATTCCTGCAGATCGGCGTCGATGGTCAGGTGGACGGTCTTGCCCTGCGTATCGGGCTGGGTGCTGAGATCGCGCACGACCTTGCCCCGCGCAGTGACTTCGACGCGCTTGGCGCCGGCCTTGCCGCGCAGCAGTTCCTCGAAATATTTCTCCAGCCCATCCTTGCCGGTCTTGAAGCCGGGGGTGATGAAGAGCGGATCCTTGACCTTTTCATATTCCTCGGCGGTCGGGGCGCCGACATAGCCGATCAGGTGGCCGACCGCGGCGCCGGTGGGATAGTTGCGGGCAAAACCGCGCGTCGGGGCAATGCCCGGCAGGTCGGGGAGGCGGACGAGGATCGATGCATATTGCTGCTCGGTCACGTCCTCCGCAACCGCAACCGGCTGGAATCCCGATGCCGCCTTGAGGTCGCGTTCGATGCGCGCCATTGCGTCGCCGTCGAGCTGCAACAGCGTGCGGAGCTGGCCCAGAACCAGTTCCTTGCTGTGCATGCGATCGGGAATGATGTCGATGCGGAGCGACACGCGGTTGTTGGCAAGCGCCTTGCCGTGGCGGTCGACGATCCAGCCGCGGCGCGGGGGGATGAGCGTCAGATTGACGCGGTTGCTTTCGGATTCGAGGACGTAGCGATCATTGTCGATGATCGAGATATAGCCCATCCGCGTCGCGAGCGCGGCGCCCACGGCGATTTGTCCGCCGCCGACGACAAGGGTGCGGCGCGTGAAGGTGAGGCCCCTCCAGGCTTCGGTAATGGGCGGACTTTTCTTGCGGGACATGAAAGCGGAATTCGTTGGCAATCTGGGGCGAAGGCTAAGGCGGGGGCGCGAGGCGGGCGATTATCGGCGCTTGAGACGGAAATTGTCAAACTTGCCGGTCAGGCGGAGGAACAGCGGCATCAGCAGCACCGAAATGATGATCTGCGGCAGGACAAGGCCGAGCATATGCCCGGCGGGAGCGTGTGGAAAGGTGATAAGCACCGCAAGCGCCTGAACAGCGGCGACGAGCAGGGCGCCGATCGCCCAGTCGTGCAGGAAGCCGCGCCAATAGATGCGCTGCGACAGATAGGCGATCGCGATGCTCGCGGCGGTCCACAGCGCGATGGCGGTGCCGATCGGCGCGCCGCTGAACAGATCGTCCCACAGGCCGAGTGGCAGCCCGATCCAGACCGGCCACATTTCGGTGCGCAGAAGTTGCCAGCTCAGGAAGAAGAGGAGGCCGAGCGGGGGCAGCACGGGCGAACTGGCGACGAGCGGCAGCATCAACGGCAGCGCCGACGCGATCATCACCGTCGCGATCGGCACGATCTGCATCCGCCAGCGCGAGGCCGGCTCGCCGATCCGCTGTCCGTGCCGGTTCATGGCGCGCCGGCCCCCGGGGAGGATTTGGCGGGCACGGCCTGCGCCTCGATATTATCGGGCGTATAGGGGCGCAGCACCGCCACCGCATCGACCTTTGCCGGGTCGGCGAGCGGACGCGCGAGCGCGCCATCGTCCTGGCGCCGCACGACAATGGCGACCGGGATGTTCGGCGGATAGAGGCCCCCGGTTCCCGACGTGACGAGGATGTCGCCCGGTTTGAAGGGATTGGTCGCAATGTTGAGCGTGCGAACGTCGAGATCGCCGTTGCCGCGGCCCGTGGCGAGCGCCGGCAGGCCGTCGCGCGCCCGGCGCACCGGCACGACATTTTCGACATCGGTAAGGAGCAGAACCTGCGACACCGAAGGCCCGGCGGTCAGCACCCGGCCAATCAGCCCGTCGGCGCCGCGAACGGGCTGGCCCGCCGAAACACCGCGGTTGCGGCCAAGGCTGAGCAGCGCGATGCGCCGACTGCTCGTCGAGGTCGAGGTGAGCAGATAGCCATGGGCAAGCGCCGAGCGGTCGGTCTGTTGCAATCCGAGCAGCGACTTGAGCTGGCGATTTTCCTCTTCGAGTGCGCTGGTGGCGACGAGGCGGCGCCGCGCCTCGGCCAGTTCCTTGCGCAAGCGGCGGTTTTGCGATCCCGCGCCGACATAGGCCGACACAGTATCGTCGATGCCGGAGATCGACCCGATCACCGACCGCGTGCCGCGCGCGATCGGCGCGGTAATTTCCTGACTGGCGACGCGCAGGGCGGCAAAGCCGACGGGGTCGGCGACCGAAAGGATGGCCAGCAACAGCCCCGCAAGCGCGCCCGTTATCGCAATAACATAGGCGGCGAACAGGCTGTACTGGGCCTTTCGGGATTGCCCCGGACGCCGATGTGCCGGGCGAACCATGGACCGTCTGTCCGCGATCAGGCTTGCTGCAGCACGCCGCGGAAGGCGGGATCCTCCATCGCGCGGCCGGTGCCGATCGCGACGCAGGTCAGCGGGTCTTCCGCGACCGTCACCGGCAGCCCGGTTGCGTCGCGCAGCAGTTCGTCGAGTTCGCGGATCAGGGCGCCGCCGCCGGTGAGGACGATGCCCTGGTCGACGATGTCGGCCGCGAGTTCGGGGGCAGTGTTTTCGAGCGCGATGCGCACGCCTTCGACGATCGTGCCGATCGGTTCGGACAGGGCTTCGGCGATCTGCGCCTGATTGATCGAAATTTCCTTGGGCACGCCGTTGACGAGGTCGCGGCCCTTGATGTGGATCGTCATGCCGACCCCATCAGCGGGCACGCGCGCGATGCCGAAATCCTTCTTGATCCGCTCGGCAGTCGATTCGCCGATCAGCAGATTATGATGGCGGCGAACATAGGAGACGATCGCTTCGTCCATCTTGTCGCCGCCGGCGCGGACCGAGGTGGTGTAAGCCAGGCCGCGCAGCGAGAGCACCGCGACTTCGGTCGTGCCGCCGCCGATGTCGACGACCATCGACCCGATCGGTTCGGTAACCGGCATGTCGGCGCCGATTGCGGCCGCCATCGGTTCTTCGATCAGCCACACCTGGCTTGCCCCGGCGTTCGATGCGGCGTCGCGGATCGCGCGGCGTTCAACGCTGGTCGAACCCGACGGTACGCAAATCACGATTTCGGGGCTGCGAAACGCGTTGGCCTTGCCGCCGTGCACCTTGGTGATGAAGTGCTTGATCATCTGTTCGGCGACATCGATGTCGGCGATGACCCCGTCACGCAGCGGACGGATGGCCTCGATGCTGTCGGGCGTCTTGCCCATCATCAGCTTGGCATCGTCGCCGACCGCCTTGACCCGCTTGATCCCGTTCAGCGTTTCGACCGCGACGACCGAGGGCTCGTTGAGCACGATGCCCTTGCCGCGAACGTAAACGACCGTGTTTGCGGTGCCGAGGTCGATTGCCATGTCTTGGGAATTGAACTTCAGAAAACGGGAAAAGAAGGACATCGATACTGCTTCCTGTCATCGGCACCGCCAGCCGGGTGGGTCTGGTCCTGCCGCCATCGAATGTGAACCCGCGCGCCTACCGGCACAGGACCAATCAGGGGGAGATTCCGGCTCTTCCCGGACGGGGTGGCTGGACAAAATGATCAGGGCTGAGCGGATGGGTCGCGATTTGCGTCCGACTGCGCTAGGACAGCCCCCATGTCAATACGCCGCCTGCCGGAAAAGCTAGTAAATCGGATCGCAGCCGGTGAAGTGGTCGAAAGACCCGCCGCAGCGCTCAAGGAACTGGTCGAAAACGCCCTCGATGCGGGGGCGACTCGCGTTGCGGTGCGAATCGCCGAGGGCGGAATCCTGCGGCTGGAAGTCGATGACGATGGGTGCGGGATGACCGCGTCCGACATGGCGCTCGCGCTCGAGCGCCATGCGACCTCGAAATTGCCGACCGATGCGATCGAGGATGTGACGACGATGGGCTTTCGCGGCGAAGCCTTGCCGTCGATCGCCAGCGTTGCGCGGCTGACACTCGAAAGCCGCGTTGCCGGCGCGGACGGGTGGCGCCGTGTGATCGATAATGGCAGCCTCATCGCCGAAGGACCGGCGGCGCTCGCAAAGGGCACGCGGGTGATGGTCGAGGATCTGTTCGCGCGCGTGCCTGCCCGGCGCAAGTTTCTGCGCAGCGCACGCAGCGAATATGCCGCCTGTCTCGATGTCGTGAAGCGTCTGGCGATGGCGCGTGCAGACGTGGGCTTTACGGTCGAGCATGACGGGCGCCGCGTGCTCGACGTGCAGGGCGGCCAGGATCGTCTCAGCCGTGTCGCGGCACTGACCCAGCGCGACCTGGCGGCAAACAGCATCGGGGTCGATGTCGAGCGCGGCGAGGTCCGGCTCGGCGGCGTGATCAGCCTGCCCACCTACAACCGCGGCATCGCCGACCATCAATATCTGTTTGTCAACGGCCGTCCGGTGAAGGACCGGCTGCTCGTCGGGGCATTGCGCGGCGCCTATGCCGATCTGCTGGCGCGCGATCGCCATCCGGTCGTCGCGCTCTTCCTCGATCTGCCGACGAGCGAGGTCGATGTGAACGTCCATCCGGCGAAAACTGAAGTGCGGTTCCGCGATCCGCAGCTTGTGCGCGGGATGATCGTCGGCGGGTTGCGCCGCGCGCTCGACGAACAGGGGTTTCGCAGCGTCCAGCGCCCTGCCGAAGCCGCGCTCGCGGCGTGGCAGCAGGAGCCGGCAGCGCCAGCGCCGACGAGCGGCTTTCTGTTCGGCCAGCGCAGCGAACCCGCGGTGCATCTGTTCGGCGCGGACGTCGCGCCGCCCCCAGCCGATGCGGCGCGCGTCTATGACCGGATGATGCCCTTTGCGGGCGCGTCCGCGCCGATCGCGGGCCGCGCCGAAGTGGCCGAGGCGCCGCCGCCGGTGGCCGCCGACCATCCGCTCGGAATCGCACGCGGACAGATTGCCAACACCTATATCGTCGCCGAGGCCGAGGACGGTCTGGTCATCGTCGACCAGCATGCGGCGCATGAGCGTCTGGTGCTCGAAAAATTGCGCCGCGGTATGGCGGGGCAGGCGGTGCCGTCGCAGGGCTTGCTGCTGCCCGAGGTCGTCGAGATCGACGAGCCGGCGTGCGACCGCCTCGAAGCGGCGGCGGCGCAGCTTTCCGCGCTGGGAGTCGAGATCGAGCGCTTCGGTCCCGCGGCGGTGATGGTGCGCGCGACACCCGCGATGCTGGGTGCGATCGACTGCCACAAGCTCGTCACCGATATCGCCGACGATCTCGCGGGCTATGACGCCGCGCTGGGTCTGTCCGAACGACTCGAACTCGTGGCGGCGACGATGGCCTGCCATGGGTCGGTGCGCGCCGGGCGTCCGCTTAACGTCGCCGAAATGAACGCCTTGCTCCGCCAGATGGAAGTGACGCCCCATTCCGGCCAGTGCAATCACGGTCGTCCGACCTGGGTGAAATTGCAGATGGCGGACGTTGAGCGACTTTTTGGCCGTAAATGAATGGGTTAGCGTGTTGCTATTTTAATTGATCATTGTTGATAGCTTGGACGACTATGATTGATGACTGCAAAAGACCGACATTGCGGACTTTGGCTCAATTTGCCAAGATGTCGTTACCGATCATCGTAGCAGGCATTCCCCGACATGTTTAAACCAAACAAGGGAATAGTTTTAGAGGCTCTTAAAGAACTAAGCGACAAAGGCTTTCAAGAATACTACTGGATGGGGCGAGACCAGAGCGTAGTATGCGTTCCTGAAGAACTATGTCATTCCATTCTGTTCAGCAGCAACCTGGCGCTGAATTTCAAGTCCGGAAGACCGGTATTCGGTCATTGGGATGCGCGGATCATGGCTCTTGCGGAAAGATTTTGCGACCTCGTCGATGTAACTTCCGGTGATGCCGAGGCCATGCTCGCAGCAGCTGAAATGGAACAAATCCGGACCGAGGCACAGTCGATACTGGATGGCATCAAGGCTTAGGCGGCGTGGACAAATTCCACGGCGCCCTCGCGCTGAGCTATAGCTGCGGCGTTTGCCGAAATCGCCGTTTGATTTAGAATAGCGAGATGCAATTCCGAACGCTCCGCATTGACGTGTCTGCCCGCGTGATCGGCGTGTGGGCGCTGGCGCTGGCGCTACCCGGTCTGATGTTTGGCTCTCTCATCGTTGTGATAGCTACATTCTCTGTGCCCTATTTGATTGCTGCCGCTGTCCTTTCCCTCTGGTTTGGGGACGCGATCCTGCGTCGCCCGATACCTTGGTCTCTGGTAGCGATAGCCGTTCCGCTATTTGGCGGCTGCGTGATTTTTGGCCGGGCAGGCTTGTTGTCTCTGGTCATAGCCGTGCCAGCAGCCTGCTATTTCGTTGCGTCGCTTCGCATCATTCCACCGACACAAAGAGACCAGATTGACGTAGCCTCCAGTCGCTGATTCAAGGCTCGTCAATGTCTTTTGTGATCCGGACTTTACCGTTGGTCGCGTGTGCTGATAGCTTGCCGCTCATGGAAACGAAGTCCGGCTACAATGCCCTCATGGATGAAGTCTGCGTCGGACGCGGATGGTGTGGAGGTATCGTCGATGGACAACCTTCGCACGTAGACGACTTCATCCCTGAAAGCGGTCCCGTTACCGCTGACCAGTTTGTCGAGTGGCTCTTCATGGCAGACGGCATGGATCCGAAAGAGGATCCATCAAAATGGCAAAAGCACGTACAAGGCCTGCGGGAGGCTTTCATTCGTCATATGGGGCATGACATTGTTGATGCGTCGCTGTTGAAATGGGCGCTCGACTGACCACAGTTCTCGCAGCGAGGAATTTGTCCACGCCGCCTAGCCGCCAATGCCGAATAGGACGGTCTCTCGTCCGCTTCCTATCCCCATATCGGGAATTTCTACTCCAGCTTCGGCGGAAAAGCTGGCACCTCTTGTGGGCTGGCTGGGGTGAAGCTGGCGATGGACGATGTGGAGAAGCTGTGCGGGCGCAAATGAGGGCGGCGCGGAGGTCCGGCAGCACGATGGCCGGGAATCACAACGCCCGGGCCTCATCCGAGACCCGGGCGCCTGTGACGAACGTCGCCATCCCCCTTGTGCACAGGCCAGGCGACCGGCCTGCACTCCCTGGAACCGGGCCTTGCGCCGCGTTGAACCAGAAGCCATTGGGCTATGCGCCGCGCCGGGCTTTGTCACCCATTCGTCGACAGGCTGCGGCGCTTTTGCACCGCCCTGTGGCCGTTCGGCAACATATTCTGCGAATCGTTCGCAGCGAATTGCGCCCCACGGTGGCCATTGCCAGCGGCCCGGACGCCCCCTAAAGCGGCGGCATGACCGCAACGCGCACCGCGCCTGAAGGGGCGTCCGCCCGATGATCCTGCGTCCTTACGAACGCGCCATCTTCAAACGCTATCTGCTTCCGCAACGCGGCGAAGGCTTCATCTTCGTCGCGGCGGCGTTCAGCTTTACCGCGGTGATGCTGGGGGTCGCGGCGCTGGTTATCGTGATGAGCGTGATGAATGGCGTCCGTTCCGACCTGTTCGACAAGATCGTCGGGTTGAACGGGCATGCGGTGGTGCAGGGCTTTGGCGGCCGTCTCGACGACTGGCGCGATCTGCTCAAGGAGGTGAAGGCGACGCCGGGCGTCGTGTCGGCGACCCCGCTGATCGAGCAACCCTTGCTCACCACCTTCAACGGGCGGGTCGAGGGCGTGCTGGTGCGCGGGATGACCGTCGCCGACATTCGCGGCAACGGCGTGCTCAACGGCAAGGTGTTGCAGGGCAATCTCGATTCGCTGACGCCGGGGACGGACAATGTCGCCATCGGCAGCGAATTGGCGCGCAATCTGGGCGCGACAGTCGGGTCGATGATCACGATCATCAACCCCGCAGGCCGGTCGACGCCGTTCGGAACCGTGCCGCGCGAAATTGCCTATCGCGTGTCGGCGATCTTCGAGATCGGCGTCTATGATTTCGACAAGGCCTATGTCGTGATGCCGATGGAGAATGCCCAACTGCTGCTGCTCACCGGCGATCAGGTCGGGATGATCGAGATCAAGACGACCGATCCCGACAAGGTCGGCGAGATATTGCAGCCGCTGGCCGAAAAGGTCGCCGCGCAAGCGGTGATTTCGGACTGGCGATCGATGAACAGCAGCCTGTTCGAGGCGCTGTCGGTCGAGCGCGTCGCGATGTTCGTGATCCTGTCGCTGATCGTGCTCGTTGCCGCCTTCAACATCATCTCTTCGCTCATCATGCTCGTCCGCGCCAAGACGCGCGACATGGCGATCCTGCGCACCATGGGCGCGCCGCGCGATGCAGTGATGCGCATCTTCATGGCGATCGGCCTGTCGATCGGCGTCGCGGGAACCATTGTCGGCATGATCATCGGCTTCAGCCTGCTCTACTTCCGCGCCGGCGTGCTGCGCGGGGCGGAGTTCCTCACCGGGCAGCCACTGTGGGATCCGTCGATCCGCTTTCTGACCGAATTGCCGTCGAAGCCCGATCCGTTCGAAATCGTCGGCATTGCGGTGATGGCGATCGTCTTCAGCTTCCTTGCGACGCTCTATCCGGCGCTCAAGGCCGCGAATACCGATCCCGTGCAGGTGCTGCGCTATGAGTGATGTCGTCTTGGAACTCGTCGATCTGAAGCGCAGCTTTACGCAGGGCGACGTTACCATCCATGTGCTGCGCGGCGTCGATGCGGCGCTAAAGCGCGGCGAGATCGTCGCGCTGCTCGGCCCGTCGGGATCGGGCAAGTCGACGATGCTGCAGGCGGTCGGTCTGCTCGAAGGCGGTTTCGAAGGCACGATCCGCATCGATGGCGAGGATGTGACGCGTTTCGATCAGGGCGCGCGGACAACCACGCGGCGCGAGAAGATCGGCTTCGTCTATCAATTCCACCATTTGCTCCCCGATTTCAGCGCGGTCGAGAATGTCGTGCTGCCGCAGCTCATTCGCGGCGCGCGCCAGGCCGAAGCCGAAGAGCGCGCTGCCGACCTGCTTGGGCGGCTGGGGCTCGCCGAGCGTCTGCACCACAAGCCGAGCAAGCTGTCGGGCGGCGAGCAACAGCGCGTCGCGGTGGCGCGCGCGCTGGCGAACCGGCCGCTGCTCGTGCTCGCCGACGAACCCACCGGCAATCTCGACGAAGCGACGGCGGACCGCGTGTTCGACCAGTTCGTCAAGCTGGTCCGCGATCATGGTTCGGCCGCATTGGTCGCGACGCACAACGAACGGCTGGCGGCGCGCATGGATCGCGTGTGGCGCTTGCACGAAGGACAGATCGAGGCGTAGGCTCGCCGCTTTGGATGAAGGGGAAACGGCATGGGGCTTTACGATTTTTCGGCGAAGCTGCCTGGTGGCGGATCGCAGGCGATGGCCGACTACAAGGGCAAGGTGCTGCTGATCGTCAACACCGCGTCCAAATGCGGCTTCACCCCGCAATATGAAGGGCTGGAGGAGCTCTACCGCGATTACAAGGATCGCGGGTTCGAGGTTCTGGCCTTCCCGTGCAACCAGTTCGGCGCGCAGGAGCCCGGCGACGCGGAAGAAATCAAGAATTTCTGCTCGCTGACCTATGATGTCAGCTTCCCGCTGATGGCGAAGATCGATGTCAACGGCGACGACGCCGATCCGATCTTCAAGCATCTGAAGAAGGAAAAGACCGGGCTGCTCGGTAGCGGGATCAAGTGGAACTTCACCAAATTCCTCGTCGACCGCGACGGCAAGGTCGTCTCGCGCCACGCGCCGACGACCAAGCCGGAGCAGTTACGCAAAGAAATTGAGGAATTGCTGGGGTAGGGGATAGGAAGCCGATGCGCTTTCAATTCGATGCTTCTTTCGAAGCAAGGCCGCTCCATAGGGCAGAAGATGTTGTGTTGGATCTGGACAGCATCGAGAGCGCCCTGAAGTTGCTATTGCCGACGGAGCTTAGAGATTTGTTCGAGCAATTCGGAGCAGCGATAATCTTCGATCAGCAAGTGGAATTCCTGGCGCCGCATTGCATTTTTTCTAATGAGGCCGGCCGGATTGGATTGGATCTAATCTATGGTCCTCATAACGGCGACCACGGAATCGTGAGACGCAATGAGCAACTTTCTTGCCAGTTGCCGGAATGGGCCGTCGCCTTTGCGGAGATTGGAGGTGGGAACATGCTTTTGATCGACCGGCGCGATCATGGCGTGTCCGTCTGGTTGCATGACGAGGTTCTGTCGTCGCGGGCCGTCACACCGATCTATGCGGGGTTCCGTGATTTTCTCGATGCGCTGGTCAGGATCGACGCCCCGCCGCTGCGTTCTATCGATGAGCTTGGGCTGGATTTAAAAGCGATGGGCCTGACTAAAGAATAATCATGGAACGGTGAGGCGCTTTTGTCGACCGCGACGGCAAGGTCGTCTCGCGCCACGCGCCGACGACGAAGCCCGAGCAGTTGCGCAAAGAGAATGAGGAATTGCTAGCATAATCGTCGCCCCCGCAAAGGCGGGGGGCGCTATCGGTTTACGCAGCGACGCTGAATCAAACCTCCAACGGCCCCCGCCTTCGCGGGGGCGACGATAATGGCCATGGTCGAATCGCCATCGTCACGTTAGCGTAATCAAATGGCCTATAGCCCCTTTGTTCCCCTGCGCGTCTTTTCCAGTTTCACCATGCTGGAGGGGGCGATCGAGCCCAAGGCGATCGCGAAAGCGGCGCGTGAGCGGGGTTTTCCGGCGATTGCGGTCGCGGATCGCAATGGGCTGTACGGCGTCATGGCCTTTGGCGATGCGTGCAAGGCGGCGGGCATCCAGCCGATCGTCGGTGCTCTGCTCAGCGTGGCGCGGCCGGGGCAGCGGCTGGCGAGCGGCGCGCCGCTGATCGACTGGATCGCGCTCTATGCGCAGGACGATGCGGGCTACAACAATCTGTGCGCGCTGGTGTCGGCGGCGCATCTCGGCCGACCGGTCGAGCAGGAGCCGCATGTGCTGCTGTCCGACCTGGCCGGCAAGACCGACGGGCTGATCTGCCTGACCGGCGGCGGCGAGGGCGCTCTGGCGCGCTTGCTGGCCGGCGAGCAGAAGACGGCCGCGGACGAGTATGTCGAGCAGTTGGAGGCGCTGTTCGCCGGGCGGCTGTATGTCGAGCTGTCGCGGCGGGGTGATGCGACCGAAAAGGCCGCCGAGGCAGCGCTCATCGAATTGGCCTATGCCCGCGCGCTGCCGCTGGTCGCGACCAATCCCGCCAATTTCGTCGATCCGCAGTTCCACCCCGCGCATGATGCGATGCTGTGCATTGCGCAGTCGGCCTATGTCGAAAGCGAGGACCGCCGCGCCTCCAACCCCGAAGCCTGGCTGAAGTCGGCCGAGGCGATGGAGGACAGTTTCTCCGACCTGCCCGAAGCGATCCGCAACACGCTGGTGATCGCGCAGCGCTGCGCCTTCATGGCGCCCAAGCGCAAACCGATCCTGCCGAGCCTTGCGGGCGACCGCGAGGGCGAGGCGGCGCAGCTCAAGGCCGACGCCCACGCGGGCTTGGCCGAACGGCTGGCGCTCTATCCCGACCTTAGCGAGGAAGAACGGCAGGCCTATGTCGAGCGGCTCGACTTCGAGGTCGACGTCATTACGCAGATGGGCTTTCCCGGCTACTTCCTGATCGTTGCCGACTTCATCAAATGGGCGAAGGCGCACGATATTCCGGTGGGGCCGGGGCGCGGTTCGGGTGCGGGCAGCCTTGTCGCCTGGTCGCTGACGATCACCGACCTCGATCCCTTGAAACTCGGGCTGCTGTTCGAACGCTTCCTCAATCCCGAGCGCGTGTCGATGCCCGACTTCGATATCGACTTCTGCGAAACCCGCCGCGGCGAAGTGATCCGCTATGTGCAGGAAAAGTACGGCCGCGATACCGTCGCGCAGATCATCACCTTCGGTAAGCTGAAGGCGCGCGCGGTGCTGAAGGACACCGGCCGCGTCCTCCAGATGAGCTATGGTCAGGTCGACCGGCTGGCGAAGCTGGTACCGAACCATCCGACCGATCCCTGGACGCTCGAACGCGCATTGAACGGCGTCAGCGAGCTGATGACCGAATATAAGCAGGATGACGGGGTGCGCCGCCTGTTCGACATGGCGCGCCAGCTCGAAGGCCTGCCGCGACACAGTTCGACCCATGCGGCTGGGGTCGTGATCGGGGACCGGCCGCTCGACCAGCTTGTCCCGCTCTATCGCGATCCGCGCTCGGATATGCCGGTCACGCAGTTTGACATGAAATATGTCGAGACGGCGGGGCTGGTGAAGTTCGACTTTCTTGGCCTCAAGACGCTGTCGGTGCTCAAGGAAGCGCGGCGCCTGCTCGCGCTGCGCGGCGTCGATGTCGATCTCGACACGCTCGGCTGGGACGATCCCGCAGTCTATGAGCTGCTCCAGCGCGGCGACACCGTCGGGGTGTTCCAGCTGGAATCCGAAGGGATGCGGCGCACGCTGTCGGCGGTAAAGCCGACAAATTTCGGCGACATCATCGCACTCGTCGCGCTCTATCGGCCGGGACCGATGGACAATATTCCGCTGTTCGGCGCGCGCAAGAACGGGCGCGAGCCGATCGCCTATCCGCACCCGCTGCTCGAAGGCATTCTCGCCGAAACCTATGGCATCTTCGTCTATCAGGAACAGGTGATGCAGGCGGCGCAGATCCTCGCCGGTTACAGCCTCGGCGGCGCGGACCTGTTGCGCCGCGCGATGGGCAAGAAGGTGCAGGCGGAGATGGACGCGCAGCGCGACACGTTCGTCAAAGGCTGCGGCGAGCATAATGGCATCGACGCCAAGGCCGCGAACGAGCTGTTCGACTTGATCGACAAATTCGCAGGCTATGGCTTCAACAAGAGCCATGCCGCGGCCTATGCGCTGCTTTCCTATCAGACGGCGTGGCTGAAGGCGCATTATCCGCACGAATTCTTCGCCGCGTCGATGTCGTTCGACAGCCACCAGACCGATAAATTGTCGATCTTCATCGACGATATGCGCCGCCTCGACATCGCGATCGCGCCGCCGTCGATCAACGACAGCGAGGCCGATTTTTCGGTCGGGCGCAGTGAAGACGGGCTGGCGGTTCGCTACGCGCTCGGCGCGCTCAAAGGCGTTGGCGAAAAGGCGATGGAAGCTCTGGTCGCCGAGCGTCAAGCCAAGGGTGATTTTGCGAGCCTCGACGATTTTGCGGCGCGCATCGACCCCAAGCTGCTCAACCGTCGCCAGATCGAGGCGCTGGCGGGCGGCGGCGCGTTCGACTGCGTCGAGCCCGACCGCCCGCGCGCCTTCGCCGGGGCCGAGGCGCTGCTGGCCTGCGCCAATAGTTCGGCGCACGAACGCTCGACGGGGCAGGGCGGGCTGTTCGGCGGCGATGTCGCGATCGCGCCGGTGCTCCAGCTGTCCGCCGCCGAGCCCTGGACGCTTGCCGAGCGGATGGCGAAGGAGAAGGACGCGTTCGGCTTCTATTTCTCGGCCCACCCGGTCGAGCAATATGAAGCGGTGATCGCGGCGCGCGGTGCGCGGACCTATGGCGATATCTGCGAAACGGTGGAAATGACGCCCGGAACGCGCATCCCGATGGTGATGGCGGCGATGGTCGAAAGCGCGCGCCCGCGCGTGTCGCAGCGCGGCAACCGCTTCCTCAATCTGACGCTGTCGGACCGTAGCGGACAATTTCAGTCGAGCTGCTTCGACGAACAGGCGGGCAAGATATTGGAGGCCTTGGCGGCCGACGGTGGCTGCGCGCTGCTCAATGTCGAACTCGATCTGCTGGAGGGCGAGGAAACGCCGCGCGTGACGGTGCGCGGGGCGCAGTCGCTTGCCGACATTGCGGCGAGTGCGGCGCTGCAACTCGACTGCCGCGTCGAACTGGCCGAGGCGCCGGGCGAGATGCTCCGCTATCTCGAACGGCGCGAGGATGCGCGCGGGTGGGTGATCGTAGCGACGACCGATCCGCTGACGGGCGAGGACATCCGGATCGAGCTGGGACGCGGCTTCGCGCTCGGCCCAGACACCGTCTCGCGGCTCCAAATGGTTGCAGGCGTAACCGATGTGGCGCTTTCGCTGGTTCCGCCGCGCGATTTTCGCGTCCGCTAGGCCCGCCCCCTCTTGCGCGCCGCGCATTTCCGGCCCTATCCCTGACGAAAGACACGGGAGAGACGCATATGGGAATGCAGGGCCAGCCGCTGCTCGTTACAAGCCTGATCGATCATGCGGCGCGCGAACATGGCGCACGCGAAATCGTCTCGCGCTGGGCCGACGGCAGCATGACGCGGTCGAGCTGGGGCGAGGTCGGCAAGGATGCCCGCCGCTTTGCCGCCGCCATGACGCGGCTGGGGATGACGAAGGGCGACCGCATCGCGACGCTCGCGATGAACCATGGCCATCATCTGGTGAGCTGGTACGGGACCGCCGGCATGGGCGGGGTGCTGCACACGGTGAATCCACGGCTGTTCGACGAACAGCTTGTCTATATCGTCAACCACGCCGAGGACCGCATTCTCTTCTTCGACGCGGCCTTTCTGCCGATCGTCGAACGGCTGCGCGATCAGCTTCCCACCGTCGAGCATTTTGTGCTGTTCGATGCGCCGGCGCGCGACGGCTATCTGTCCTACAAGGATCTGATCGAGGCCGAAGACGGCAGCTTCGAATGGGTCGACCTCGACGAGCGCGATCCGGTGGGCCTTTGTTATACCAGCGGGACGACGGGCAATCCCAAGGGCGTGCTCTACGAACATCGCTCGAACGTCATCCATGCGATCACCGAGATTCAGCCCGACGTGTTCGACATGTCGAACCGCAGCGTCATCCTGCCGATCGTGCCGATGTTTCATGCCAACAGCTGGGGCATTCCCTTCGCGGCCGCGACGGTGGGGGCGAAGCTCGTGTTTTCAGCGACCAACGATGCGCAGGTGCTCTGCGAACTGATGCACGCCGAAGGGGTGACGCACAGCGCCGGGGTTCCGACGGTTTGGCTCGCGATGTTCGCGCATATGGATGCGACCGGGATCGACTATGGCAAGCTTTACCGCGTTATCATCGGCGGGTCGGCGGCGCCGCGCGCGATGATCGAGCGCTTCATGAAGGCCGGGATCGACGTCGGCCACGCATGGGGCATGACCGAAACCTCGCCGATCGGAACGATGGGCAAGCGGCCGTGGAACTGGGACGAAATGAGCTTCGACGAACGCGTCGATATCGTCTGCCGTCAGGGCTGCCCGCCCTTTGGCGTCGAACTGCGTATCGTCGACGAGGAGGAAAATGTCCTGCCGCGCGACGGGGTGACGAGCGGGCGGCTGCAATGCCGCGGACCGTGGATCATCAAGCGCTATTTCAAGGCCGACGCCGATGCCGCCGATGCCGACGGCTGGTTCGACACCGGCGACGTGTCGGTAATCCATCCCGACGGCGTCATGCAGATCACTGACCGGGCGAAGGATGTCATCAAATCGGGCGGCGAGTGGATTTCGTCGATCGAACTCGAAAATGCCGCGGTGGGCGCCCCCGGCGTTCAGGAGGCGGCTGCGGTCGGCGTATTCCATCCCAAATGGGACGAGCGACCGATCCTGCTGATCGTCAGGAAACCCGGCGCCGAGGCGACCGAAGCGAGCATCCTCGATTATCTGAAGGACAAGGTCGCCAAATGGTGGCTGCCCGACGAGATCGTCTTCGTCGACGAACTGCCGCACACCGCGACGGGCAAGATCCTGAAGCGCCAGATCAGGGATGACTACAAGGATTACAAGCTGAGGTCGTTGGTGGGGGCGTGAGGAGGTTCACAAGATAGACAAGTCGTCGCCCCCGCGCAGGCGGGGGCCGCTGTAGGCCTTGCTCAACCGCTGATGGTTTCAAACAGGTCCGCCCATTCCGGATTGGCTTCGCAGACCAGTCGCAGTTTCCATAGCCGGTTCCATTTCTTCAACGCCTTTTCGCGGGCAATGGCTTCGTCGATACGGTTAAATGGTTCGACATAGACCAGTCGCTTCGACTGCCATTTCTTGCAGAACTCCGATCCTGTCCCGGAGCGGTGGGCGGTAATTCGCGCGGGCAGATTGTCGGTGACGCCGATGTACAGAACGCCCATCGGCTTGTTGGTCATGATGTAGACATGGGCGTTTCTCGTCACGCGCAGTTCCATGATGCTAGCGGCCCCCGCCTGCGCGGGGGCGACGAACCCCTCAGAATAAAGCCATCTGCCCATCGCGTTCGGGCGGGCGGAACAGGTCGCTGCGGATTGGCGGAAAGCTTTTGTCGAGGCCATGTTCGCGCGCGGCGCGCTTGACGCGGGTGCGGATGAGCTGCGCCCAAACGCCTCGCCCTTTCATGCGGGAAAAATACTCGGGGTCATTGTCGCGGCCGCCGCGGATGTCCTGCACCATGTGCATCACCTTGGCGGCGCGATCGGGATAATGGGCATCGAGCCAGGCGCGGAACAGCGGCGCGACCTCGAACGGCAGGCGCATCAGGATATAGGAGGCGCGGATTGCGCCGGCCGCTGCCGCCGCGGCCATGATCGCCTCTATCTCGTGATCGGTGATCGCCGGAATGATTGGCGAGATGTTGACCTGCGTCGGGACGCCCGCGTCGATCAGCTTGCGGATCGCCGCGAGCCGCCGCTGTGGATGCGGCGCGCGGGGTTCCAATGTGCGGGCGACTGCGGGATCGAGCGTCGTGACCGAAATCGCGACCCCGACCAGATTGTCGCGCGCCATGTCGGCGAGCAGATCGATGTCGCGGAGGATGCGATCGGACTTCGTCGTGACGATCAGCGGATGCCGCGTTTCGGCCAGCACCTCGACCACCGCGCGCGTCACGCCCCATTCGCGCTCGATCGGCTGATAGCCGTCGGTGTTGGTGCCGATGGCGAGCGGAGCGGGCACATAGCCGCGCTTGGCCAGTTCCTTGCGGAGCAAGGCGGCGGCATCGGGCTTGGCAAAGAGCCTGCTTTCGAAATCTAGCCCCGGCGACAGGTCGTGAAAGGCATGGGTGGGGCGCGCGAAGCAATAGATGCAGCCGTGCTCGCAACCGCGATACGGATTGATCGAACGGTCGAAACCGATGTCGGGCGAGTTGTTGCGCGCGATGATCGTCCTGGGATGTTCGACGGTGACCGTGGTGCGCAGCGCCGGCGCGGCGCCATCGATATCTTCTGCCACGTCGAGCCAGTCGCCATCGGCCGCGCGGTCGAGCGATCCGGTCCGCGTCGGGCAGAGGTTGGTCGGGGCGCCGCGGCCCGAAATCGGGGGAAGGGGGCGTGTCGGTTCCACCGCCGCATTCTAGTGGAACATGGAGAACATATAAAGAACAAATATCGTCACCCGCGAAGCTGGGGGCGACATATCGGCTATTCCGTGAGGCGCGGGACCAGATCGACGAAGTTGCAGGGGCGGTGCCGGCTGTCGAGCTGGCTTTCCAAAATGCCCTCCCAAGCGTCGGTGACGGCGCCCGTCGACCCCGGCAGCGCAAAGATATAGGTACCGCGCGCGACGACGGCGCAGGCGCGCGACTGGATCGTCGAGGTGCCGATCTTTTGAAAGCTGATCCAGCGGAACAGTTCGCCGAAGCCGGGAATAGCCTTGCCGTCGAGCCGGTGCAGCGCCTCGGGCGTCACGTCGCGGCCGGTCAGGCCCGTGCCGCCGGTGGTGATGACGACATCGACCGCGGGGTCGTCGATCCAGTTGTGCAGCCGCGATACGATAAGATCGGTTTCGTCGCGAATGATCGCGCGCGCCGCAAGCTCGTGCCCCGCGCCGGTCAGCAGTTCGACGAGCTTGTCGCCCGATGTATCGTCGTCGGTGCTGCGGCTGTCCGAAATCGTCAGGATGGCGATGCGAACGGGCTTGAACGGGCGCGCGGGATCAATCGGCATTGGTGAGGCCGGCGGGACCGGCGTAGGTCAGCCGTACCCGATCCTTGCTGTCGGGAAAGCGCGGCCATTTGCCCTGCGCAAGCGCGGCGCGGCTGACCGACGGCTTGCCCTGTTCGGCTTCGTACATCCAGTAATTGCGCAGCACGATGCCGACATAGGCGCGCGTTTCCCAATAGGGGATCGATTCCATGAAGAGCAACGGATCGCCATTGTCGCGCACTTCGGTCGACCAGCGCGCAACCGGCGCGGGGCCGGCATTGTAGGCGGCGATCACCTTCGGCAGCAGGCCGCCGGTCGACGAATCCTTGCTGAGATATTGCAAATAGCTCTGGCCGAAATCCATGTTGACGGCGGGGATGCGCAGATCGGCGGGATTGACGCTTTCGCCGCGCCACCGCGCCAGATCCTTGGCGGTGCCGGGACGCACCTGCATCAAACCATAGGCGCCCGCCGGGCTGACCACCGTGCGCTGGAAACGCGATTCCTGCAGCGTGTGGGCAAAGACCAGCGCCGGATCGACCTTCCACCCGCCGTTGGGCTCCCACCGCGGCTGCGGATAGCGCGTCGCGGCGGCGAGCTTGCGACCCTGCGGCGTGTTGTGGGCTAGATAAAGCTGGGTTTCGGGCAGGCTGAGCGCCTGCGCCATGGCGATGAGTTGTTCGTGCTGGCGCGGATCGCCGATGCGCGCCTGCTGGCGCAGCAGCGTGTCGGCATAGCCATCCTCGCCAATCTCGGCCATGGCGACGGCGGCGCGGACATTGGGCAGTTCTTCGAGCGCGCGGAAGGCGCTGCGGTCGGCGCGGACATTCTCGCGCTGGATACTGGTTTCCAGACCCAGCGTTTCGGCGGCGAGAAGGCCGTAGAAGGTTTCCTCATTGCTCGCTGCGGCGCGCAGGCGCGGTTCGACAAGCTGCGGCTCGCCCGATGCGATGGCCGCGCGCGACGCCCAATAATAAGCGGCGGCGCGCTGCTCGCTGTCGGGCGCTTCCTTGGCAACGCGGTCGAAAGCGACCAGCGCGGTGCGATAGTCGCGCAGGCGCCACGAAGCGAGGCCCTGCACCCACGCGCCCTGCACCGGCCAGGCGCCCTGGCTCGCGCTGCATTCCATCGCGAGGCGAAGCGCATTGGCGTCGTCATTTTCGATATAATAGGACCATGCGATTTTCTGCCGCCATTCGTCGCGCGCCTCGGGCGTCAGCTTGTCGGCGACCGCGGCATAGAGCGCCTCGGCGCCGGCGGGGTCGTCGTTCTTGATACGATCGGGGATGGTGCGGGCCAACCCGGCGGCGACCGGATCGCCGCCCACGCTGTCGGCGCCGAGCCGGCGCGGGGCGCTGCCCGACCAGCTCAGACGATTCTGGTTGGGCAGGACCGGGACGTCGGTGGCGCCGCGTTTCGCGGCAAGGCTTGCGAGCCGGTCGGCCTGCGGCAGTTCGGGCGATCGTGCGAGAACCGGCATCAGGTCGGATACTTCGGCGCGCGGGCTGTTCGCCGCGAGCAGCAATTCGGCGCGCAGGAAGTCGTTGAGCGGGCCGTTTTCGGCGCCGTCGAGCATCGATTTGGCATCGGCCCAGCGCTGCCCGCGAATGGCGGTCAGCACCTGCGTGTAAAATTGCTTCTGCTTTGCCGACAGGATTTCGGGCACCGTTTGCGACGGGGCCGAGAAATCGCGATCGGGCGCGTCGGCGGCCATCGCCGGGACGGTTCCGGCCGCAAGGAAAATAAGGATCGAGGCGCTGAGCGCCCATTTCGCTTTCGTCATCTGTCAACGTCCCCGGTTGAGCAGTTTCAGGCTATCCCAGGCCGCCGCCTTGTGCGCTGGCCGGGCGAGGAGCATCGCGGGATGCGCGATTGCCACCGCCTCCACTTTGCCGCCATCATGGTTAAGATCGAGTAACTTTCCGCGCACGTCGGCGAGCGGGCGTCCCGTCGCAAGGCGGAGCATGTCGCTGCCGACGAGCAAGAGCCGCTGCGGCCGCGCCAGCGCGACATGGTGCCGTAGCAGCCGGTCGAGCTCTGCCGCGTCGCTTTCGTCGCAGCGGCCGCCCGCCGGGCGCGTCACCGCGAGGCTGGCGATATAACAATCGCCGCGCGTCAGGCCGATTGCGCGCAGCATCGCGTCGAGCAACTGGGCCGCGGGTCCCGTAAAGAGCGTCCCGTCGCGCTGGTCGTCGACCTCGGGCCAGGCGGCGAGGACCATCAGCGCCGAATCCGGCGTTCCCTGCGGCAGCACGCGGCGCGCGTCCCACTGGCTGCCCGGCACATCGGGATGCTCGGCGAGCCAAAGCTGGAATTCGTCCCATTCGCCCGGCAAGGCGACCGGCCCTTTGGGTTCGTCCGTTGCGGGGGCTTCGACGCGCTGGAGCGCGGCGGGCAGCGGTGCGACCTCGGGCTCGGCAAGGACGGGGCTTCGCCGCGGTGCCGCAGCGTCATTGGCGACAGGCACGTCGAGCCAACCGGCCGGCACCTCGCCGACCAGTGCATCGACGCCGGCCAGCGACCACCAGTCGCAATAGCTTTCCGCCAGCAAGGCTGAATTCCGCCCACCCATGAAAATGTTGAAACAGGAGGTTGACGCGCGCGTCAATTGGAAGGCATCGCAAATCGTGACAGAATGAGCGCCGCTTACGATGAATGATCGCGGCGGGGACGGCAGAAAGGGCTTTGAGGTGAGCGAACGGGAATCGATGCCTTATGACGTGGTGATCGTCGGGGCAGGGCCGGCGGGCCTTTCGGCGGCGATCCGCCTGAAGCAACTCGCGAACGAAGCGGGCAGCGAGCTCTCGGTCTGCGTGCTCGAAAAGGGATCCGAAGTCGGCGCGCATATCCTGTCGGGAGCGGTGATCGATCCCAAATCGCTCGATGAGCTGCTTCCCGACTGGCGCGACCAGGGCTGTCCGCTCGCCGAGGTGCCGGTGAACGACAATCAGCATTGGGTGCTGACGAAGAAGAAGAAAATCTCCGTCCCGCATCTGATTACGCCCGGCTTCATGCACAACAAGGGCACCTATACGGGCAGCCTCGGCAATCTCTGCCGCTGGCTGGCCGAACAGGCCGAAGGGCTGGGCGTCGAAATCTTCCCCGGCTTTGCCGCGGCGGAAATCCTGTATAACGACGATGGGTCGGTGAAGGGCGTCGCCACCGGCGACATGGGCATCGCACGCGATGGCAGCCACAAGCCCGACTATGCGCCGGGGCTTGAGCTCCATGCGAAATATACCTTCTTTGCCGAAGGCGTGCGCGGCCACCTGACCAAGATGCTGAAGCCGCAATTCGCACTCGACGCCGATTGCGAGCCGCAGGTCTATGGCATCGGCATCAAGGAATTGTGGGACATTGATCCCGCAAATCACGCCCCCGGCCGCGTCATCCACACGCAGGGCTGGCCGCTCGACGCCAACGCCAATGGCGGCGGTTTCCTCTATCACCAAGCGAACGGACAGGTGGCGCTGGGGTTCGTGACCTGGCTCAACTATCGCAACCCGCACATCTCCCCCTTTCAGGAGATGCAGAAGTGGAAGACGCACCCCGAAATCGCGAAGATTTTGAAGGGCGGCAAGCGCATCTCTTACGGCGCGCGCGCGATCAGCGACGGCGGCTACCAGTCGGTGCCGAAGCTCGCCTTTCCGGGCGGCGCGCTGATCGGCGACAGCGCCGGCTTCCTCAACGTGCCGCGCATCAAGGGCACGCACACCTCGATGAAGTCGGGGATGATGGCGGCCGAAGCGGCTTTCGCTGCGGTCAATGCCGGTCGGTCGGGCGACACGCTGACCGCCTATCAGGACGCCTATGACGACAGCTGGGTGAAGAAGGAACTGGGTGTCGTCCGCAACGTGCTGCCGCTGGTCGAAAAGTTCGGCGATCTGGCGGGGACGATCCTGTCGGGGATGACCATGTGGCTGGAAAGCTTCGGCATCCGCATGCCCTTCACGATGAAGCATCACCCCGACAATACGACGCTCTATCGCGCCGATATGATGCCCAAGCCCGAATATCCGAAGCCCGACGGGGTGCTGACTTTTGACCGGTTGTCCTCGGTGTTCCTGTCGAACACCAACCATGAGGAAGATCAGCCGATCCACCTGCAGCTCAAGGATCCGACGATCCCGATCGAATATAATCTGCCGATGTATGACGAACCGGCGCAGCGTTATTGTCCGGCCGGCGTCTATGAGGTTGTCGGGCAGGATGAGGGCGAACCGCGCTTCGTCATCAACGCGCAGAATTGCGTGCATTGCAAGACGTGCGACATCAAGGATCCGACCCAGAATATCAACTGGGTCACCCCCGAAGGCGGCGGAGGCCCCAATTATCCCAATATGTAAGTTCGCTCGCCGATCGATTCTCGCGCCGCTGGCGGCCACCCTGATGGTGGCTGCGGCGCCCGCTGCGATGGCGGCGGTCGATCCCGATCAGGCAGCGCTCGACGCGCTTGTCCGGGCACGGCTTGCCGAGGAAGCGGGCAATCCCGCCGAGGCGCTGGCTGCGCTGCAATCGCTCGCAAGCCAGGCGCCCGATCTGCCGGGCTTGCGCGCCGAAATGCTCGAGCGGGCGATCGACGCCGGCGACCTCATCGCAGCGCGCAGTGCGGCTGCAGCGCTGTGGGCGAGCGGCGATCAGCGGTTCGACGCGCGGCTCGTGCTCGTCGTCGACGCGATGCGACGCAGCGACTGGAAGGGCGCGCGTGCCTATCTGGGGACGGCGCAGGACTACAAGTCGGGCGGCGATGCGATATCGCGCCTGATCGATCCGGCGCTGGGCGCGTGGGTTGATGCCGGGCAGCGCGCACGCCAGCCCGAACGCGCGCTGCTGGCCGCCGCGACGCGCGGGCGCCCCGAACCCGCCTATGCGCTCGAAGCGGCGCTGGTTCAGCTTGCGGCCGGACAAAGCGATGCTGCCGTGGCCGCTGCCTTGGAAACAACGCCGACGGACAGGCTGAGCCAGCTCGTCGCGCTGCGCCTCGTCGCCAGTCTCGATGCTGCGCGGCAGAAGGATGCGGCGGGGACGCTGCGCTCGCGTATCGCCTTGGCGGCGGGTGAGCGCGAGGATCCTCTGCTCTTGCTGCCCGAACAGGCGGTCACCAACCCGCGGGCCGGCGCCGCCCACTGGCTGGCGCTCGTCGCCGATACGCTTGCGCGGTTGCCCAAGAGCAATGCGCGCCTGCCGCTGACCTTCGCGCGCGCCGCGACCTGGCTCAACGATCAGGACTGGACCGCGCGCAGCGCGCTTGCCGACGCCTTGGCGCGCAGCGACCGCGCCGCCGACGGCGCGGCCTTTCTTGGCGAACTGCGCGGACCGTTGCCGCCCGTTCTGCGGATGCGCCTCGCCGAGCTGACGGCAGAGGAGGGCGATCGTGCCGCGGCGGTGAAGATCGCCGAGGAAGCCGTCACGGGCGATGCGCCGCGCAGCCTGCTCGTCCGTTTCGCCGATCTGGCGCGGCAGAGCGACGATGCCGCGGCGGCAGAGCGGGCCTATACGCGGCTCGAAGCCGCGCTCGGCGATGGCGACGACAGCGCACCGCTACGCGCAACGCTGCTTGTGGCGCGCGCCGAACTGCGGCTGCAGGCGAAGGATTGGGACGGTGCGGCGCCGCTGATGCAACGCGCGCTCGCGCTGCGTCCGAACGACGCGACGATCCTGAATTTCGTCGGCTATTCCGCGCTCGAACGGCGGATCGATGTCGATCGTGCGCTGGGTCAGATCGAGACGGCATGGAAGGCCGAGCCGCAGAATGCGAGCATAACCGATTCGCTCGGCTGGGCCTATTTCCTGACCGGACGCACCGACAAGGCCGTCGAACTGCTCGAACAGGCGCAGCAGGGCGAGCCCGAAAATGCCGTGATCGTCGAGCATCTGGGCGACGCCTATTGGAAGGCGGGGCAACGCTTCCGCGCGCGCTATACGTGGCGCGCCGCGGCGCTGCTCGCCGAAGAGGATATGGCGGCGCGCGTCGCGGCAAAGCTCGAAGGCGGGCTGACGCCGCAAACGACCGCGCCCTGATCGCGCCATGACCCTGTTCCACGAAACCGGCTGGGCAAAGATCAACCTCGCGCTGCACGTCCGGGCGCGGCGCGCCGACGGCTATCACGAGATCGAGACATTGTTCGCGTTCGTCGACGGCGGCGATGCAATTGCGGCGGCGGTGTCGGACGCCGATGAACTGACTATCGACGGACCGTTCGGCGACGGGCTGAGCGCCGGCGCCGACAATCTGGTGCTGCGCGTCCTTGCCTTGCTGCGCGATCGCTATGGTGCGGCTCGCGTGCCGCCGCTTGCCGTCCGCCTGACCAAGACTTTGCCCGTTGCGGCGGGGATCGGTGGCGGATCGGCCGATGCGGCGGCGATGGCGCGGCTGGTGCGGGCGCATTTCCTGCCCGATGTCGGCGAAGCCGCGCTGGCGCGGCTCGTCGGTACGCTCGGCGCCGATATCGCCGCCTGCGTCGCCAGTGCGACCTGCCTCGGCGTCGGGACCGGCGCCCAATTGAGCCCGGTGCCCGAACTGGCGCTGGGCGGGACTCCGGTGCTGCTGGTCAATCCGCGCGCACCCGTCGCGACCGGGCCGGTGTTCGCGGCGTGGGACGGCACCGATCGCGGCCCGCTGTTCACCGGCGCCGACCTGCGCGCGCAATTGTTTGCGGCGCGCAACGATTTGCAGCGCCCGGCGATCGCGCAATGCCCGGCGATCGCCGATATATTGACCGAGCTTGGCGGGCTGGGCCCGTGGCTTGCGCGCATGTCGGGATCGGGGGCGACCTGTTTCGCGCTGTTCGACGCGCCAGGCGAACGCGATACCGCGGCGACGGAGCTGGCTGTACGCCATCCCGGCTGGTGGCAGATGGCGGGGGCGCTGCGATGAGCGAGGCGTGGCAACAATTGGGCACGCCGCGCGCCGGCGGGGTGCTGTTGATCGGCGATCATGCGTCGGCGGCCGTGCCGCCCGACATCGACCTCGGCATCGACCCCGCGCTGCTGTCGCAGCATATCGCGATCGACATCGGCGTTGCGGAGGTCGCGGCGTTGCTCGTCCGGAACGGCGCGGTCGACGCGGCGATCCTGGGCGGCGTGTCGCGGCTGGTCGTCGACTGCAATCGCGACGAGGATGCGCCGGGCGCGGTGCCGATCGCCAGCGACGGCCATGCGATTCCCGGCAACGCGCTCGATCATGCCGGACGCGAGGCACGGATTGCGCGCTTTTTCCGCCCCTATCACGATCATATCGCGGCGGTGATTGCCGCGCACCGGCCCGCGATGATCCTGTCGCTGCACAGCTTCACCCCAACGCTCGCCAGCGATCCGGCGCAGGCGCGGCCGTGGCATGTCGGCGTTCTCTATAACGAGGACGCGCGGTTGGCGCCGGGGGCGATTGCGGCGCTCGGCGACGAGGGGCTGATTGTCGGCGACCAGCTTCCCTATTCGGGAAAGCTGCTCAACGCGACGATGAACCGCCACGCCGAGGCGAATGGCATCCCCTATGTCGGGATCGAGATGCGGCAGGACCTGGTCGGCGATCCGGCGGGGCATGCGCTCTGGGCGCAGCGGCTGTCCAATATGTGCCGGAAACTGGGTTTGATTCTACCGCGCTAGGCGTGTAGAGGCGCCTTCTGTCGCTATTTTATGAAATAAAATTATCAGAAAGACGCTAAAATGCCTTCTTATCGTTCGCGAACCACCACCCACGGCCGCAACATGGCGGGCGCGCGCGGCCTGTGGCGCGCCACGGGAATGAAGGACAGCGACTTCGGCAAGCCGATCATCGCAGTGGTCAACAGCTTCACCCAGTTCGTGCCGGGCCACGTCCACCTCAAGGATCTGGGGCAGATGGTCGCGCGCGAGATCGAAGCGGCGGGCGGTGTTGCCAAGGAATTTAACACCATCGCGGTCGATGACGGCATCGCGATGGGGCATGATGGCATGCTCTATTCGCTGCCGAGCCGCGACCTGATCGCCGACAGCGTCGAATATATGGTCAACGCGCACTGCGCCGACGCGATGATCTGCATCTCCAACTGCGACAAGATCACGCCGGGGATGCTGATGGCGGCGCTGCGGATCAATATTCCCGTGGTGTTCGTGTCGGGCGGGCCGATGGAAGCCGGCAAGGTGGTGCTGAAGGGCAAGGAGGTCGCGCTCGACTTGGTCGATGCGATGGTCGTCGCAGCCGACGAAGCCTATAGCGACGAAGAGGTTGCGGCGGTCGAACGGTCCGCCTGTCCGACCTGCGGCAGCTGTTCGGGCATGTTTACCGCCAATTCGATGAACTGCCTCACCGAAGCGCTGGGCCTGTCGCTCCCCGGCAATGGATCGCAGCTCGCGACGCATGCCGACCGCAAGGCGCTGTTCCTGCGCGCCGGCGCGATGATCGTCGACATGTGCCGCCGCTATTATGAGGAAGGGGACGAGCGGGTATTGCCGCGCAGCATCGCGAGTTTCGAGGCGTTCGAAAATGCGATGAGCCTCGACATCGCGATGGGCGGATCGACGAACACCGTGCTCCACCTGCTTGCCGCCGCGCATGAGGCGGGGGTCGATTTCACGATGAACGATATTGACCGGCTGTCGCGCCGCGTGCCGTGCCTGTCGAAAGTCGCGCCGGCGAAGAGCGACGTCCATATGGAGGATGTTCACCGCGCGGGCGGGATCATGGCGATCCTTGGCGAACTTGAACGCGCGGGGCTGCTCCACGCGCATCTGCCGACGGTGCACAGCGCGACGCTGGGAGACGCGCTCAACAAATGGGACATTGCGCGCACCAACGATCCGGCGGTGCAGACCTTCTACCTCGCGGCGCCCGGCGGCGTGCCGACGCAGACGGCGTTCAGTCAGGACCGGCGCTGGGATTCGCTCGACCTCGACCGCGAAAATGGCGTGATCCGCTCGGCAACGCACGCGTTCAGCAAGGATGGCGGCCTCGCCGTGCTGTCGGGCAATCTCGCGCTCGACGGCTGCATCGTGAAGACCGCCGGGGTCGACGACAAGATCCTGAAGTTTGCCGGCCCGGCGAAGGTCTATGAAAGCCAGGATGCGGCGGTGGCGGGCATTTTGACCGGACAGGTCGAGGCGGGCGATGTCGTCGTCATCCGCTACGAGGGGCCCAAGGGCGGGCCGGGGATGCAGGAAATGCTCTATCCCACGAGCTACCTCAAATCGAAGGGGCTGGGCGCCGCCTGCGCACTGATCACCGACGGGCGCTTTTCCGGCGGAACGTCGGGGCTGTCGATCGGCCACGTGTCGCCCGAGGCGGCCGAAGGCGGCACGATCGGGCTGGTCGAAAATGGCGACAGGATCGAGATCGACATCCCGAGCCGCACGATCACGCTGGCGGTCCCCGATGCCGAACTGGCGGCGCGCCGTGCCGCGATGGAGGCGAAAGGCGAGGCTGCCTGGCAACCCGAAAAGCCGCGCCCGCGCAAGGTTTCGGTAGCACTTCAGGCCTATGCTGCAATGACGACGAGCGCGGCGCGCGGCGCCGTGCGCGACCTGTCGCAGTTGAAGGGCAAGGGATGAAATCGATCGCGGGGGCAGGGCTGCTGCTCGTTCTGGCGGGCTGCAATGCCGGTCCCGACAATGGCGCGCTGGCAGAGGCCGAAGCGCAGGGATCGAAGGACGCCGCGATCAGCGGACGGATCGACTGCGCGCTTGGCGGCGCCAAGCTGTTCGACCGCACCTGCACCATTGCCGAAATGAGCAGCGCCGACGGCACGATCCTGATCGTCGGGCGCAGCGACAGCGGTTATCGCCGCCTGCAGGTGACAACCGATGGCCGCGGGGTCGTTTCGGCCGATGGCGTCGATCCGGCGAAGGTGACGGTGATCGGCGACGGGGTGATCGAGGTTGCGGTCGGCCCCGACCGCTACCGGCTGCCTGCCAACACCGGCGGCGCGAAGTAGCGCGACTTTTCCTGCTCGCATGGTAGGAAAGGGCATGTCCGTTCCCGCCGATGCACCGATCCTGACCGCCGCCGCCATGCGCGAGGCCGAGGCCGCGACGGCGCGCGCGGGCGTGTCGCTTGGGGATTTGATGGAGCGCGCGGGGGCGGTGGTCGCCGATTTCGCTTGGCGCATGGCGGCAGGCGCGCCGATCCTGATCCTGTGCGGTCCGGGCAACAATGGCGGCGATGGCTATGTCGCGGCGCGCCGGCTCAAGGCCCGCGGTGCCGCGGTGCGCGTGGCTGCGCTCGCGCCTCCGGCCACCGATCTTGCCAAGGCAGCGCGCGATGCCTGGGACGGGCCCGTCGAAAGCCTGACCGACAATATCGCTTCGGCGCCGCTGATCGTCGATGCGCTGTTCGGCGTCGGGCTGACGCGGCCGCTGGCCGATGATCTGGCGGCAATATTGCGGCACTTTTCCGGGCGGCGGATATTGGCCATCGATGTGCCGAGCGGGGTGGCGAGCGATGGGGATGCCGACTGGCTGCCGCCGCTCGCTGCTGACGTGACGCTCGCGCTCGGCGCGCTCAAGCCCGCGCATGTGCTGCTGCCGACAGCGCCCGCCTGTGGGCGCTGTCTGCTGGCGCCGATCGGGATAGCGGCGGATCGCCATATGCAGACCCTGCCTGCGCCGCCGGGCGCGGTGCCCTCTGCGGACGCGCACAAATATAGTCGCGGTATGGTCCTCATCGCGTCCGGGCCGATGCAGGGCGCGGCGGCGCTGAGTGCGGCGGCGGCGCTGCGCGCCGGGGCGGGCTATGTCGTGCTCGAAAGCGACCGCCCGGCGCCGCTGTCGGCGATCATCGTCGAGGAGGGCGAGGCCTTTGCCAAACGGCTCGGCGACCCGCGTGTCGGCGCGTTCGTCATCGGCCCCGGCTTTCCCGCCGGCGATGCACTCGATGAACAACTGGCCGCTGCGCTGGCGAGCCGGAAGCCGCTGGTGCTCGATGCGGCGGCGATCCCGGCCGCGCTGCCCCATCTCGCGGGCGGAGGCGCGCACGCGATCCTGACGCCGCACGCGGGCGAATTCGCGCGCGCCTTTCCGGAGGCGACCGGCAGCAAGATCGACCGTGCGCGCGCCGCCGCGGCGCAGGCGCATTCCGTGGTGATCTACAAGGGCGCCGACACGGTGGTCGCTGCGCCCGATGGGCGGATATGCGCGGCCTGGCCCGGCAGCCCCTGGCTCGCGACCGCGGGGACCGGCGATGTCCTGGCGGGGGCGTGCGGCGCGATGCTGGCGCGCGGCGGCGACCCCTTCGATGCCGCGGTCGCGGCCGTCGGCTGGCATATTGTGCAGGCGCGGCGTATAGGCGCCGGCCTTGTCGCCGACGATCTCGTCGCCGCGCCGTTCTGACGAAAGCTGTACCCGTGACCGAAACCGACCTGATTGTCCGCATCGCCGCGCGCGGCGACGGCGTAACCGCCGACGGTCGCCATGTCGCGGGCGGGGTTCCCGGCGACAAAGTGGCCGCCGACGGAGCGCTCGTCGCCGGGCCGAACCGCGCGGTTCCGGTCTGCCGACACTTCGGCAAATGCGGCGGCTGCCAGCTCCAGCACGTCAGCGAGGCGGCGCTTGCAGATTTCGTGCGCGAGCGCGTTGCCGGCGCACTCTCCGGTCAGCAGGTGACGGCGGGCGATGTCCGCCCCGCGCATCTGTCGCCGCCGCATAGCCGCCGCCGCGCGGTGCTCACCGCAATCAAGGCGGGCAAGCAGGTCGCGATCGGCTTCAACGCCGCGCAGAGCAATCAGATCGTCGACATGCGCGAATGTCCGTTGCTCGCGCCCGAACTGTTCGCGCTGATCGCTCCGATCCGCGATCTGCTCGGACTTATCGCGCCGCAGCGGCGCCCGGTGAAGGTCAAGCTGCAACGGCTCGATCAGGGCGTCGAACTCATCCTCGAAGGCGTGAAGGCCGAGGGGCTCGATGCCGCGATGGCGCTGCAGGATTTTGCCGGCGCCCATGCGCTCGCGCGCTTCGCCATCGATCAGGGCGATGGGCTCGAAATACTGTGGCAACCCGAACCGCCGACGGTGTGCTTCGGCGACATTGCCGTGGAAGTGCCGCCCTTTGCCTTTCTGCAAGCGACGACTGCGGGCGAAGCGGCTCTGCGTGGCGCGGTGCGCGAGGCAATCGGCGATGCGCCTGCGGTGGCCGATCTGTTCGCGGGTGTGGGCACCTTCGCGCTATCGGTGCAGGCGGGACGGAAAGTCTACGCCGCCGAGGGCGCGCGCGATGCGATCGCCGCGCTGACCGGCGCCGCAAACCGCGCGCGGGCGCTGGTCGCGACCGAGCATCGCGATCTGTTCCGGCGGCCGCTGGTGCCAGCGGAACTCGACCGCTTCGGCGCCGTGATCCTCGACCCGCCGCGCGCCGGCGCGGAGGAGCAGGTGAAGCAGCTTGCCGCCGCGGCGACGCCCGTGATTGCCTATGTCAGCTGCAATCCGGCGAGCTTTGCGCGCGACGCGAAGTTGCTTGTCGCGGGCGGCTATCGTCTCGACTGGGTGCAACCCGTCGGCCAGTTCCGCTGGTCGACCCATGTGGAACTGGCGGCGCGGTTCTCCAGATAAGCGTCGCCCCCGCGCAGGCGGGGGCCGCTTGCTATCCAGTGCTACCTCGACAGCGGCCCCCGCCTGCGCGGGGGCGACGTGTCCCTCAAATCAATGCAGCACGAAGCCCATGAAGGCGTGCAGGCACAGCGCGATCAGCGCGAGGCTGGCGAGCGCGAAGATGGCAAAGCGCCACATCACGCGGTTGACCGTCGCCTGCACGATGCTGTGGACGATACGCAGGCCGACATAGGCCCAGGCGATCTGGGCGTTCAGCCCGCCGCCCATGCCGCCGACCGCGAGCGCTAGCGCGACGGCATAGAAAACCGTCGGCTGTTCCATCAGATGGTTATAATTATGCGCTTTCCACTGCACCTCGGGCGGAAGCACCTCGTCGAGCCCGCGCCCGGTGGTGCCGACCAGATTCTTCGCGTCGATCTTGGCGCGGTTCATCGCGGGGATGCGCGTCGCATACATCCACACCCACATGACCATCGACCAGAGCGCGAGCGTCGCGACAGGCCCCAATATTGCATTCGTGTCCATGATATCCCCCTCAGCCCAAGGTTGCGATAACGGCCAGCACCGACAGCGCGAGCAGGCAGAATGTCGACAGTGTAAACAATGCGAAACGCACCGGAACCCGGTTGACCGTCGCCTGCCACAGGCTGTGCACGATGCGCAGCACGACATAGGCCCAGGCAAAACCCTGCGTCAGTGCCGTGTCACCACCCGACAGGTGCAGAAACACGATCACCGCGTAGAAGAGCGTCGGCTGTTCGAGCAGATGCGTATAATTGTGCGATTTCCAGTTCACGCCGGGCGGCAACACCGGCTCCAGATCGGCGCCGCGCCCGCCGGGCTGCGCCGTTTTGACGTCGATTCCGGCCTTCGCCATCGCCGGGAAGCGTGTTGCCGCAACCCAGACGAGCATGATGAGCGTCCAGAGCACGAGCACCGCGCCGGCCGCCAGCAGATTTCCTGGCATAAAGTCCCCCTTGTCCTCGCGGCTCGTTCACGACCTGGCCGCCTGCGCGCGATGCTAGGGCGTGCGTCGCAATATGCAACGGAAACTGATGTCAGGGTGCGCCGCGCGCCAATTCGTCGCGGATCGCGGCCCCGTCGCCGTCGATCCGCGGCGCGAAGCGGGGCTCGACATGCGGCGCGGCGCCATAGCGCACGGGCGACCGCATCTCGAAAAAGGCGCCGACGTCGGGATGCTCGCGCCGGTGGAAGAAGCCCGAGGCGCGCAAATGCGGATCGTCGATCACATCATCGAGATCGCGCGCCACCATCGCTGGAATATCGTTGGCGGCAAAGATTTCCAGCCATTCGGCACTGGTCTTCGCCGGCGTCTTGCGCGCGATTTCGGCATAGACGAGCGACATATGGGTTCCGGCGGCGCGCGCCGCCTCGAACGCCGGACTTGCGAGCAGCGCCTCGCTGCCCAGCAACGTCATCAGCCGCGCGGTCGATTCGGGCGTATAGGGTACGATCGCCAGATAGCCGTCGGCGGTGGGGAAGGGCTGGCGCGTCGGATCGAGCTGGCGCGGATAGCCGGCGGGCCCGATCGGCGGGTCGAGCGCGGCATCGCGCAGATGTTCGGTGAGCATGAAGGCCGCGAAACATTCGAACATAGGGACTTCGACGGCCTGGCCCTCACCGGTGCGCAATTTGTGAACCAGCGCAGCGAGAATCGCCTGCGCACCGAACTGGCCTGCAATCTTGTCGGCGATCAGCGAGGGGAAATAGCGCGGCCGCGGGTCGCCATCGACGCGCGGCAAGAGGCTGGTCGTCCCCGTCGCCGCCTGAATGACGTCGTCATAGGCCTGAAGGTCGGCATAGGGGCCATTCTGGCCGAAGCCGGTGCCATGGACGTAGATGATATCGTCCTTCAGCGCTTTGCAACTCGCATAGTCGAAACCGAGCCGCTCGATCGCCTTGCCGCGGACGTTGTGGAAGAAGACGTCGGCTCCGGCGATCAGATCGCGCAGTACGGCGGCATCGGCGGGCTGCTTGAGATCAAGCGCGATCGAGCGCTTGCCGCGATTGACAGTCAGATGGATCGATCCCATCGTCGGGTCGCTGCGCGCGGACCCCAGATAGCGCGATACGTCGCCGAGGCCCGGGGCCTCGACCTTGATGACCTCCGCTCCCAGATCGGCGAGCATCTGCGTGGCATAGGGGCCGAAAATGACCGTGGTCAGGTCGATGATGCGGATGCCCGACAACATGGTCATGCCCGCGCGACCCCTGCCTGCGCACGCCGCCGTCCCGATCGTGCCGATGACGTCCGCATTGCTTGTCCTCCCATCTGCTTTGCGCCGCCACGATAGAATGGTTGCGGAACAAAACGGAAGGGCAAATCCGCCAGCGGATCAATTGTCTATTGCGAGCGGAAGATCGATGGTCGCGGCGAAGCCCTCGCTGTAGCGGGCAAAATGCAAGCGTCCGCCGATCGCGCGGACTGCGCGGTCGGTGATCGCCAGCCCGAGCCCCGCACCGTCGCCGCCGCGTGCGCTATCGCCGCGGGCGAAGGGGCGCAGCATCGCATCGGCCTGTTCGGCGGACAGCCCCGGCCCGGCATCGCGGACCACGATGCCAAGCCGGTCGCCCGCGATCCGGGCGGTAAGCGATATCGGTGCGGCGCCGTGGTGCAGCGCGTTGCCGAGCAGGTTGGCGACGGCGCGGGCCAGCGCGTGCGGGCGCGTACGGATGACGATATTGTCGCCGAGCGAGACGGTCGCGCTGTCGGTTGCCCCGCAATCGGCGACGACCTGACGCAGCAGCGGCGCGAGATCGGTGCGCGCGATCATTTCGGATTCGAACCCCCGCGCGAAATCGAGAAACTGGCCGAGCATCGCTTCGATGCGGTCGACCTGCCGCACCGCGACATTTCTGAGCTCGTCGTCGCCGCGGATCATCTCGAGCGACAGGCGGAGACGGGTAAGCGGGGTGCGCAGGTCGTGACTGACGCCGCCGAGCATCAACGCGCGGTCGGCATCGTTGCGGGCCAGGCGCTGGGTCAGCCGGTTGAAGGCGGTCGCAACCGCCGCGACCTCGGCGGGGCCGTCGGTCGCAACGGGCGGCGACAGGCGTTCGGGATCATAGGCGTCGACCGATGCGGCGAGACGGCGCAGCGGGCGGTCGAGCCGGCGCTGCAGGAACAGGCCGGCGAGCGCGGCCACGACAAAGGCTGCCGCAAGCGCGGCGAGCAGGCTGGTCATTGCGCTGCGTCGGCGCGGCGGCGTCACGCTGACCCAATAATCATCGGGTCCGAGCGCAAGCCTGATCCACAGCCGCCCGCGCGTGTCGGTAATCCAGTCGAGCTTGTGCTGCGTCGTCAGACGGGCGGCGAGCGCGCGCATGAACCTATATTCGATGAAAGTGGGAAAACGCTGCCCGTCGGTCGGGGGATCGGAAACCGGGCGGATCAGCAAATGCGATCCGTCGCTGAGGTCGGCGATCACGGCCGCCCGGCGATCGGCGGGCAGATTTCCCACTGTCGTCGACAGCGCGTGGATCATGTCGGCGGTCACGTCAGCGACGCGTGTCGTTTGCGGGCCGATCACCCATATCTGCACCAGCAGCCCGGCGAGCAGTTGCCCCGCGAGCACGACGCCGATCAGCATCGCGACGTTGCGGCTGAACAGCCGCCTAAGCATCGGTGCCCGGCGCCAGCACATAGCCGACGCCCCATATCGTCCGGATGAAGCGGGGATTGGCGGCATCGTCGCCGATCGCCTTGCGGAGACGGCCGATTTGCACGTCGATCGCCCGGTCGGTCACTTCGGCATCGCGCCCGAGCGCGCGGTCGATCAGCTGCGCGCGGCTGAGCGGCCGTCCGGCGCTCCGCGCGAGCGCGGCGAGCAGTGCGAATTCGCGCGACGAGAGCGCCAGCGCCTGATCTTCGCGGCGCACCGACATCGCAGAAAAATTGATGACGAAGGGACCGACGGTCACCACCTCGTCGCGCAGCGTCGCCCGGTCGGTCGAAAGGCGGCGCAGCAAGGCATTGATGCGCGCAACGAGCTCGCGCGGGAGAAAAGGTTTGCCGAGATAGTCGTCGGCGCCCATTTCCAGGCCGAGCACACGGTCGACCGGATCGCCGCGCGCCGTCAGCATGATGATCGGGATCGTCTCGCCGCGCTCGCGCAGCCGGCGCACGATCGCCAGCCCGTCTTCGCCCGGCATCATCAGATCGAGCACGATCAGGTCGGCCGGATCGCGCGTCAGGCTGATATCCATCGCCTTGCCGCCGTCGGCCGCGCGCACGGCGAAGCCATGCTCGCCCAGAAAGCGCTGGAGCAATGCGCGCAGTTCGGGATCGTCGTCGACAATCAGGATGCGGGGTGCCTTGGCGTCCATGGACCCGACATGCCAGCCCCGTGGCACCGTCGCCAGAGCCAAAGATGTGACAAAGCATGTCGAAGCGGCACCTGTGTCGCATTTTGCCGCACAGTCGCGTTTGGCCGACATCGCCGCGATACAGGGCAGGGGCATTGGACGCTGGTCTTCACCATCAGGAAGGATGAAACCGATGAACACCCCCGCCCGCATTTTGACCGCCTTCGTCGCGACCGCTGCCCTTGCCGCCGTTACCACCGCCGACGCCCGGCAGGGTTCGTTCCGCGCCCGCGGTTCGAACGGCGTCGTCGCCGGCAGCGCCGGTCCCAAGGGCGGCGTGATCCGCGGCCGCGGCGCTGTGCAGAACGGCGATGGATCGGTGACAACGCGCTCGGGCGGCGCGTTCCGCGGCGCCAATGGAAGCAAAGGCAGGCGACAGTCGACGACGACGGTCAACCCCGACGGTTCGCTGACCCACAGCGGCAGCGCTTCGGCCACCGGCGCGCGCGGCACCTTCGACAGCAGCGGCGCGGTCGCGCGCGAGTCCGACGGGAGCTGGTCGGGCGGCCGTTCGACGAGCGCCACCAATTCGACCACCGGCACCAGCTATTCGGGATCGACGACGATCGACCCTGCGACGGGCAAGCCTGTTCACAGCGGAACCTGCACCGACGCGTCGGGCGCCGTCATCCCCTGCCGTTAACCGGGGCCTCCCCCCTCCAGACCCACCCCGGTTGGGAGGGGCGTCCCCATCGCCCCTCCCGTAACGGCATCGAAGCGCTATCAGGATATTTATGCGAATCAGGATTGTCTTCCCGCTTGCCGCCTTTGCGGCGTTTCTCCCGGCAACAGGTGCGCTGGCCGCGCCCGGCGGCGATTTCGAACGCGCGGCGCAGGAATTGCGCGACGCCGACCGCAACGGCGACGGCGCCGTCAGCCGCGCCGAGTTTCAGCAATATCGCGTCGGCCGCTGGGCGAAGATGGATCGCAACGGCGATGGCTATTTCAGCAAGGACGACTTGCCCGCGCTGGCGCGGTCGCGCTGGGATAGTGATCGCCTGACGCAGCTCCGCCGCGATTTCGACAAGAATCGCGACGGTCGCATCTCGCGCGCCGAATTCGTCGGCGGGCCGATGCCGATGTTCGAAGCAGCCGACAGCAACCGCGACAATCAGGTCAGCAAGGCCGAATTGCAGGCGTTGGGGCAAAAGGCGAAAGCGCGGTAGCCCGAGCTGCAGGCGCAATGGGAAAGGGCTGGCGCATCGCGGCGCCAGCCCTTTTTGTTTGGCTTTTTCGGCCGGTTCAGAAGAGCTTCGTCACCGTCGCGCTGCGGCGTTCCTGTTCGACTTCGCCGGTGTATAGGCTCACCATCGGTTCGTCGCTGACGACGTGGGTTTCCTCGGCACCGAAGCCGTTGAAGCGCGTCCGCATCGCACAGCCATAGGCGCCGAGCATGCCGATCTCGATGAAATCCCCGGCTTTCACATCGGCCGGGAGATAGAAGGGGCCGGCCATATGGTCGAGGTCGTCGCACGTCGGACCATAGAAGCTGAACGCCGTCATCTCGTCGCTCGCCGCGTCGCGGATCAACGAAACGGGGAAGCGCCAACCGACGTGCGCGGCATCGAACAGCGCGCCATAGGCACCGTCGTTGATATAAAGCTCTTCGCCGCGGCGTTTTTCGACGCGCACGATCAGCGAGCTATATTCAGCCGACAGCGCGCGGCCCGGTTCGCACCACAGCTCGGCCGAATAGCTGATCGGCAGGCTTTCGAAGCTGCGGTGGATGGTATCGAAATAGGCGTCGAGCGGCGGAGGTTCCATGCCCGGATAGGACGACGGAAAGCCGCCGCCGACATCGATGATATCGACCGTCACCGCGGCCGCGACGATTGCCGCGCGCACACGCTCCATCGCCTGCGCATAGGCGTGCGGCGTCATCGCCTGGCTGCCGACGTGGAAGCAGATGCCCAGAGCATCGGCCGCCTGACGGGTCGCCATCAGCAGTTCGGCGACATCCTCGGGCTCGGCACCGAACTTGGCGGCGAGGCTCAGCTTCGAATGATCGGACGAGACGCGCAGGCGGACGAGCAGGTTGAGATCCTGCGCGCCTTCAGTCGCGCGGACGATCTTCTGAAGTTCGTCCATCGTGTCGAGCGAAAAGGTCCGCACGCCATGTTTGAAATAGGCTTCGTGCACGGCCTCTTCGGCCTTCACCGGGTGCATGAAGCACAGGGTGGCGTCGGGCAGCGTGCGGGCGACCAGACGCACTTCCGCGATCGAGGCGACGTCATAATGGGTGACGCCCGAATCCCACAGCACGCGCAGCAGATCGGGCGACGGATTCGCCTTGACCGCATACATGGTCGTGCCGGGAAATCGCTCGATGAAGAAACGCGCTGCGCGCCGCGCGGCGTGCGGGCGGACAAGCGTAACAGGTTCGACCGGCGAAAGTGCCTGAATCAGCCCGTGGGCGCTATGATGCTGGTGCAACTCAAGGGACCCCCAAAATTAACGTTAAACATCAAAGGCTGCCTTGCGGTTATTGGAAGTCCCCCTGGGGCAGCGGGGTGCGCATATATGGCGGGGGGTCCCCCCTGTAAAGACCCTTATCGGACCGCGCGTTAACTTCTGGCGTTCAACCGAGCCGCGTTTTGAAATCCTCATAGGAAAAGCGCCGTATCTCCGTCAGTTCGTCGCTCTCGCTATCCCACAGCCAGATCGACGGCAGCGGGACGCCGTTGAAGCTATTGGTCTTCACCATCGAATAATGCGCCTGATCGAGGAAGGCGAAGCGCTGGCCGATGCGCGCGCCGCCCGGCAGGCGGTAGTCGCCGATCACATCACCCGCGAGGCAGGACGGGCCGCCGAGCCGAACCGGCTTGCCGGTGCTTTCCTCACCCAGCATCGCGGGGCGATAGGGCGCCTCGATGACGTCGGGCATGTGGCAGGTCGCCGAAATGTCGGTGATGCCGATCGCCATGCCATTGTCGAACAGGTCGAGGATTTCGCCCACCAGGATACCTGCGTCGAGCGCGACGGCTTCGCCGGGTTCGATCATCACGTCGCAGTCGGTCGATGCGCGCACCTGCTTCAGGAAGGCGATGAGATCGTCCGTTTGATAGTCGGCGCGCGTCACATGGTGGCCGCCGCCGAAATTGATCCATTTGAGCTGGCGGAAAAAGGGGCGCAGCATCGGTTCGACCGCCGCCCAGGTGCGCGCGAGCGGAGGGAAATCCTGTTCGCAAAGCGTGTGCATATGCACGCCGTCGACGCCGTCCATATGTTCGGGCAAAAGCTGGCTGATCGGAAAGCCGAGCCGGCTGCACGGCGCCGCGGGGTCATATTTAGGGACATCGCCTTCGCTATGCTGCGGATTGATGCGCAACCCGACATCGAACGTCGCGCCCTTGGCGCGCAATTCGTCGAGCAGCGGCCGAAAGCGCGCGATCTGTCCCGGCGAGTTGAAGATCAGATGATCGGACAGCGCCGCTATTTCGGGCAGATCGGCTTCCTTGTAGCCTGCGCAATAGGTTGCAACCTCGCCGCCATATTCCTCGCGGCCGAGTTTGGCTTCGTAAAGCCCCGAGGCGCACACTCCGTCGAGATAGTGCGCGACCGTGGCGCCGAGCGGCCACATCGAAAAGGCCTTGAGCGCGGCAAGCACGCGCGCCCCCGATGCGTCGCCGATGCGGCGAAGGACGGACAGGTTCGCTCGAATCTTCGCCGCATCGACGACGAAGGCCGGCGAGGGGACGCGATCGAGGTCGAAATGGGCAAAGGCTCCGGGGTCGCCGGCACGGGTTTCCATGATATCGTTCCTGTCAGGCCGCGATCGGCCCCTTGAAGATGAAAAAGGCGCCCGCCGCGATCAGCGAAAAGCCGACGAGATGATTCACCGTCAGCTTTTCGCCGAGCCAGAAGACCGCGAAGCCCGCAAAGATGATGAGCGTGATCACTTCCTGCAAGGTCTTGAGTTCGGCGGCGGTGTAGACGCTATAGCCGATCCGGTTCGCCGGAACGGCCAGGCAATATTCGAAGAAGGCAAGCCCCCAGGCGAGCAGCACCGCGAGCCAGATCGGCCGCGACATGTCGCCGAGGTGACCATACCAAGCGAAGGTCATGAAGATGTTCGAAACGAACAGCAGGCCGATCGGCAAAAGATAGGCGATCATTTCTTCTCTTTCGTCAGCGGCAGCACGTTGTTCAGCAATGCGGCGAAGAAATGTCCCGGCTCCTCGACCATCGGCATATGCGCCGAATGTTCGAGCCATACGAGCGTCTTCGACGGCGCCTTGACCTGCGCGAACCAGTCGGCGGCAACGGGCGAGGGAACAGTATAGTCGTGGCGGCCGAGCAGGAAGACGATCGGGACGTTCATCTTGTGCACGCCCCGGAAGCTGACATCGGCAAGGCGCGGCCACAGTGTCGTCACCGAAAATTCGCTGCCCTTGCCCCACGCCTGAACGTCGGCGGCGGTATATTCGGGTGAGAGCCGCGGGGTCTGGAAATAATATTTGAGATCGGGCTTGTCGTAGATCAGCGAGCCGTAGGGGATCGCATATTTGCGCCAGCCATCGGCTTTCGCGATCGTGAAGTCGCCCTGCGGATAGGGCGCGAGCGCGTCGATCGCTGCAACGGCCTCCTTGTTCCCGGCGGCCAGCGCCTTTGCACGTGTCCAGGCCATGCCGGCTTTCTCGCCCTCGCGAAAGTCGATGCCTTGGCCGACGCCAACATAGGCGTAGAGCAGATCGGGGCGTTTGACCGCGACCGACAGGCCGACGATCGAGCCCCAACTGTGACCCATCAGCACGACCTTGCGTTTGCCATAGCGTTTCTTCAGCAGTTCGATCAATTCGATGGCGTCGTCGCGGTAACGCTCGGGCGTCATCGTCGGCGCGAGCGCCACCGGATCGTTCAGCGGATAGCTGCGCCCGGCGCCGCGCTGATCGTACTGGACGACCGTGAAAACGTCCTCCCACGGCCGCTGGAACGCCCATGCAAAGGGCATTTCGACGGCGCCGGGGCCGCCGTGAACGAAGACCAGAATCGGATTGTCGCGGTCTGCGCCGCGCACGTTCACAACCTGCCGCGCGCCGCCCAGCGTGGCTTCGAACGTCTCCTGCACACCGTTCGGGGTGACGATCCTGCCGATGTCGGCGACAATCGCGCGCGCGGGAGCGTAGGCGTCGTCGGTTTGGGCGGCAGCGGGGGCGACGCAGGCCGCGAGCAGAGCAAGTGCGGCTATTCGAAGTCTCATCGATTATCCAACCCTCGTCGTTCCCGCGAAAGCGGGAACCCAGTTCAGCCGTTGCTACCGGGTTCCCGCTGTCGCGGGAATGACGAAATTGAAAGACGTGGCGTCAGAAATCCAGCGGCGCGTCGAGTTCCTTCACCTGCCAGGGCAGGCCGTGCTTCATCAGCATGTCCATGAAGGGGTCGGGGTCCATCTGTTCCATGTTGAACACCCCCTTGCCGGACCAGGTGCCGGTGACCATCATCGCCGCGCCGATCATCGCGGGGACACCGGTCGTATAGCTGACCGCCTGATTGCCCGTCTCGGCATAGGCGTCTTCATGATCGCAGATATTGTAGAGATAGAGCGTTTTTTCCTTGCCGTCCTTGCCAAGACCGGTTGCGATGACGCCGATGTTGGTCTTGCCCTTCGTCGTCTCGCCCAGGCTCGACGGTTCGGGGAGAACGGCCTTCAGAAATTGCAGCGGGATGATTTCCTTGCCTTCATAGATCACCGGGTCGATCCGCGTCATGCCGACATTCTGCAGCACGGTCAGGTGCTGGATATAGGCATCGCCGAAGGTCATCCAGAAACGGATGCGCTTGATCTCGGGCAGATGCGTTTTGAGGCTTTCGATTTCCTCATGATACATGAGATACATATTCTTCGGGCCAACGGCTTCGAAGTCGAATTGCTGCTTCACCGACATCGGCGGGGTTTCGACCCAGTCGCCATTTTCCCAGTGGCGCGCGACCGCGGTCACTTCGCGGATGTTGATTTCGGGGTTGAAGTTGGTCGCGAAATGCTGGCCGTGATCGCCGCCGTTGCAGTCGAGGATGTCGAGCGTGTCGATACGGTCGAAATGATGCTTTCGGAGCCAGGTCGTGAACACACTCGTCACCCCGGGGTCGAAGCCCGAACCGAGCAGCGCCATCAGGCCGGCGTCCTTGAACCGGTCCTGATAGGCCCATTGCCAATGATATTCGAACTTCGCCTCGTCGCGCGGCTCGTAGTTGGCAGTGTCGAGATAGTGCGCGCCGGTCGACAGACACGCCTCCATGATCGTGAGATCCTGATAGGGAAGGGCAAGGTTGACGACGTGCGTCGCACCCACCGAGCGGATCAGCGCCGCGGTCGCGTCGATATGGTCGGCATCGACCTCGGCGGTCTTGATCGTCACGCCGGTGCGTTCCTTGACCGATTCGGCGATCGCATCGCATTTGAACTTGCGGCGGCTGGCGAGCGTGATGTCGGGAAAGATGTCGGGGTTCATCGCCATCTTGTGAACCGCAACCGATCCGACGCCACCGGCGCCGATCACCAGAACCTTGGTCATTCGAAAATCTCCTGTCGCGGCGATCATCGCCGCTTGTCTTGTATGCCGCGCCCTATAGGACGAAGCCATGACACAGCAAAGCCCCGATCCCTTGCTCAGCCCCGACCGTACGCCGACCCTCGCCGGAGTGGAACGCGCGGCGGTCAAAGTCGCTGCACTCCTGCCGCAAACGCCGCTCCTGCCGCTTGATGTTGGCGGGCGAACGATATGGTGCAAGGCCGAATGCCTGCAACCGGTCGGCGCGTTCAAGATTCGCGGCGCGTGGCACCGGCTGACCGACCTGACCCCCGATCAGGCGGCGGCGGGCGTGGTTGGCGTATCGAGCGGCAACCATGCCCAGGGTGTCGCCTGGGCGGCGAAGCGGCTGGGGATCAAGGCGACGATTGTGATGCCAAGCAACGCGCCGCAGATGAAGCTTGCGGCGACCCGCGCGCTTGGCGCCGAAGTCGTGCTTTATGACCGCGTCACCGAATCGCGCGATGCCGTCGCGGCCCGGCTGATCGAGGAAAAGGGCGGCACGCTTGTCCATGCCTATGGCGACCCGTGGATCATCGAAGGCCAGGGGAGCATGGGGATCGAGGCGCGCGCTCAGCTGGCCGCGCGCGGCATTGTGGGGCCCGACAAGGTCGTCGTCTGCTGCGGCGGCGGCGGCTTGTCGGCGGGACTGGCGCTCGCCTGTGCCGATGCCGAGATCGTCGCGGTCGAACCCGAAGGATGGGACGATGTAACCCGTAGCCTCGCCGCCGGCGAAATCTTGTCGGTAGAGGATCTGGCAGCGCCGACCGAATGCGACGCTTTGCAGACGCCGCAGACCTGGCCGATCAATTTTGTGGTGCTGCAGGCGCGCGGTGTGCGCGGCGTGGTTGTGACGCGCGATGAAGTGCGTCACGCGATGCGCGTCGCGTTCGAAAAGCTTCACCTCGTCGTCGAACCCGGCGGCGCGGCGGCGCTGGCGGCGGTCCTTGCGGGGAAGGTCGAGCCGGGCGAGGCGACGCTGGTGACCCTGTCGGGCGGCAATGTCGATCCGCAAAAATATGCCGAGATCATTGCCGGCTGAGCCATCAAGGATATTTGTCGGCGCTGGCGCGTTTACGAAGGCGAAGGAGACGCAAGATGACGAAGACCATGGTTCTGGCCAGCGCCGCGGCGATGGCCCTGCTCGCGGGTTGTCAGAAGGCCGAAGCGCCCGCCCCGACACAGACCGAAACGACCGAGGTTCCGGTCGAAACCGCCATGCCGGCTGATACTGCCGACACTGCGGCCGAGAGCGATCCGGCTACTGCACCGCACCGCTTTGCCAGCTGGGCCGGAAAGTGGACGGGGGTAGAGGGCATGTATGTCACCATCACCCCGACAGAACCCGAGCATTACAAGCTGGAGATGCAATCCGATCTCGACACCAAGGGCACATATGACGGTTGGGACAGCGAGCATGGCATCAAGTTCAAGCGCGGCGGCGAGGAACTGAGCCTGCATCGCGGCAACGGCGACGATACCGGCCTGAAATATCTGGCGGGCAAGAAGGAATGCCTGATCGTCAAGAGCGGCGAGGGCTATTGCCGCGACTAGTTGGCCTCCATCCCGGCAGTCCGGCCCCTGCCGGGATGTCGGGATAGGATCATAATTTTCGTCCGTGTCGCCGATTTGTCATCGAAACGACGCGGGAATCGCAACATAGGCTGTCATGCGCGGCCCCGGATACATCGCTTTTCCGGGAGACCATGACCCATGGCCAGCCAAGCAAATCGCAAGATCGCCACCGCCGTCGTCCGCGAGGATGCGGACCAGAAACAGCGATTGCTCGACCGCGCCTTTGCGCTTGCCTTCAAGGGCCTTGTCTATGCCCAGATATGGGAAGACCCGGTGGTCGACATGGAGGCGCTTGCGATCGAACCGGGCAACCGGATCGCGACGATCGCAAGCGGCGGCTGTAACGTCTTCTCCTATCTGACCGCCGACCCCGGCGAGATCGTCGCGGTCGATCTCAACACCGCGCATGTCGCGCTCAATCATCTGAAGCGCATCGCGATCGAGCGCTTGCCCGATCACGCCAGCCTTCGCCGCTTTTTCGGCGATGCCGACAGCAAGGCGAATATCGCCGACTACCAACATTATATCGCACCGCATCTCGACGCGGTCAGCCGGGCTTATTGGGAGGGGCGCGATCTTGCGGGACGGCGCCGGATCGGCGGCTTCGCACGCGGGGTCTATCGGCGCGGCCTGCTCGGCAGCTTCATCGGCTTTGCGCATCTGGCGGCGCGCCTGAACGGCGTCGATCCGCGTGTGCTGCTGACCGCGAAAAGTGTCGCTGAACAGCGGGCGATCTTCGACGCGAAATTCGCACCCTTTTTCGACCGCGGCTTCATTCGCTGGGTCACGGCACAGCGCTCGTCGCTTTTCGGGCTCGGCATTCCGCCGGCGCAATATGATGCCCTGGCCGGCGGCAAGCCGATGGCCGACGTCCTGCGCGCGCGGCTCGAAAAGCTCGCCTGCGATTTTCCGCTCGCCGATAATTATTTCGCCTGGCAGGCGTTCGGGCGCGGCTACGGCAAGGGTGATAGGGCGCCGCTGCCGCCCTATCTTCAGGCCCGCCATTATGATGCGGTCAAGGCGCGGGCGGGGCGCGTGCGGATGCTCCACGCGAATATGACCGACATGCTGGCAGCGTCGGACGCCGCGAGCTTCGATCGTTATATCTTCCTCGACGCGCAGGACTGGATGAGCGACGCGCAGCTTGCCGCGTTGTGGACCGAGGTTACACGCACCGCGCGGCCGGGCGCGCGAGTGCTGTTCCGCACTGCGGCCGAACCCAGCCTGCTGCCGGGCCGCCTGCCCGACGATCTGCTGCGCCGCTGGGACTATCGGGCCGAGGAATCGGCGGGCTTCGCGCGCCGCGACCGCTCGGCGATATATGGCGGTGTGCATCTCTATGTGCTTCAGGGCGCTGGCATATGAGCAGCCATGGGGCGTTGATGGACCGCGTCTACCGCGGTCAGCGCCACATCTATGATGCTACGCGCAAATATTATCTGCTCGGCCGCGATGCGCTGATCGCCGATCTGGCGCCGCCGGCGGGCGGTAGCGTGCTCGAGATCGGTTGCGGGACGGGCCGCAATCTGATCGCCGTCGGGCGAGCGTGGCCCGGGGCGGAGCTGTTCGGGATCGATATATCGGCGGCCATGTTGGAAAAGGCCAACGCATCGCTTGCAAAGGCCGGGATTGCGGCATCGCTCGTTCGCGGCGACGCGTGCGATTTCGACCCGGTGGCGCTGTTTGGTCGTCCTACCTTCGACCGCGTCTTCATCAGCTATGCGCTTTCGATGATCCCCGACTGGCGGGCGGCACTCGCCCAAGCGGCGCGCTGCGTCGCACCGGGTGGACGGCTCGAGATTGTCGATTTCGGCCAGCAGGACGAATTGCCCGGCCTGTGGCGCCGATTGCTGTTCGGCTGGCTGTCGCATTTCCATGTCGCGCCGCGCGCCGATTTGCCGATCGCGATCGCAAGCCTGGCGGGGGAGGCCGACGCCGCGCGGGTGAGCTGCGATCGGCTCTATCGTGGCTATGCGATCCGCGCGGGCCTCGCGCGGCGCTGAAAAGCTGCTATCCCCATGCGCGCAACAGGGGGAGAGTGGGTGATGGAACAGGCGATCGTGACGGCGCGGCCCGGCGATACGGCGACGGTGGGCGAAACGCTGGCGCAGGCGTTCCAGACCGATCCCGCCTTGTCGTGGATATTGCCCGACCCCGTCCATCGCGCGCGGGCCTTGCGCGGACTGTTCCGCACGCTCGTCCCCGCAGATATGCGCGCGGGCGTAGCGCTGCGATCGCATGCGGGCGAGGCCGCTGCCCTGTGGCGTGGGCCGGGACGAGCGCACAGCGGCGGGCTTGAGTTTCTGCGCACCGTGCTGCCACTCATCGCAACCTTCGGCACGGCGCTCCCGCGCGGGCTGAAAGTACAGGGCAGCATCGACGCGCACCGGCCCAAAGGGCGCTTCTGGTATCTCCATTATGTCGGCGTGCGCCCCGATCATCAGGGAAAGGGGCACGGCGGGCGAATCATCCGGGCGCAGACGGCGGTGGCCGATGCCGATGGCCTTCCTTGCTGGCTGGAAACGGCGACGCCCGAGAATGTGCCGCTATACGAGCGGCTTGGCTTCGTGATCGAGGCCGAATGGGACGTTGCGGGCGGCGGTCCCCATTTCTGGGGCATGATGCGGCAACCGGTCCTGACCTAGGCTTGGCGTCGGACGAAATTTTCATAGTCGGCGGCGTGTATGACAGGGAGTGTCGGCGCCGACGCGAGGTTCATCAGTCGCAACCGATACTGGGCAAGCGTTGCCGCGCGCTGAAGCTCGGTCATTCGCGATGGACCGTAAACGATAAATGGTTCGATCACCTGAAAACCGGTGAACCGCAAAATTCCGTGATGGATCGGATAGAGTATGGGATCGATCGGACCGTAGAGCCCGACATCGGAATAGGGTTCCGCCCCGCCGCCGGTCGTAACCGACAGCATCGCTCGCCGCGGCGCCAGGCGCCCTTGGTCAAGCCATTTGCCACCGCCATAGGCGACGCCCACGGCGAACACGCGGTCGATCCACCCTTTCATGATTGCGGGCATTCCCAGCCACCAGATGGGGAATTGAAAGATCACCGTGTCCGCCCACAGCAATTTGTCCATCTCTGCGCGCAGGTCGCTTGAAAAACTGCCGGCGGACGCGGCGAAACGCTCTTCGCCCTGCTGATCGTATCGCTCCGGATCGGCGCGTATCGTGAAATTGCGTCGATCCGATACCGGATCCCACTCCATGGCATAGAGGTCGGACACGATCAGTTCGTGACCGATCGTCGGCAACAATGCGCGGGCGCTATCGGTTAGCGCGCCGCTGAAGCTGCGGGGTTCAGGGTGGGCGTGGACGATCAGGATGCGCATGGCCGTCATTCGGCGCCTGCGGCTCCAACGTTACAGAGGGCTCTCGAAAGGCGGGACGCTTGCGATCAGTCGTCGAAGCCGACGAAGCGCACCGCCTCGTCAACGGTTTTGCGGTTCGACACCACGGCGTTGGCCGGAAATGCCTCGTCGGGCCAGCCCATGGCGACGCAGATCATGATGACCTGATCGTCGGGGATTTGCGCATGTTCGCGCACGACCGGGCTTTGCATAATGCCCTGGCTGTTGATGACGCACCCCAGCCCGCGCGACCAGGCGGCGTTGACCAGCGCATTGGTCACCGCGCCGCAATCGAAAGGCGCGATATCGCTGCCGAGCAGCACCCGGTCATAGGTTACGACGATGCTGACCGGCGCGTCGAACTGGCGAAAGCCGCGCAGCACCCAATCCTGCCGCGCATCCTTGTCGTCGCGCGCAATGCCCATCGCCCCGAAGAGCTGCTTCGCGATTTCGATCTGCCGGAAGCGATGCTCCTCGGCGATGCCGTCGAAACGGCGAAACTCGCGGCTGTCGGGCTTGCTGGCGAGAATGCCGTCGGTGTTGCCCTGGCGGATGGCGGCGAGCGCATCGCCGGTGACGACCGAGAAATTCCAGCACTGGTTGTTGAATGACGAAGGCGCGCGCATCGCGACGCCGATGATTTCGGCGATCAGTTCGCGCGGAACGGGCTTGTCGAGAAAGCCGCGGATCGAGCGGCGGCCGCGAACGACCGCGTCATACGCTTCGGCTTCAGTCACGCGGCGATTTTGAATTCGAGTTCGAGCCGGCCCCAGATTTCGACCAGCGCCCGCGTCAGCTCGCGCATCATCGCTTCGTCATGCGCCGGGCCGGGCGTGAAGCGCAGCCGTTCGGTGCCGCGCGGCACGGTCGGGAAATTGATCGGCTGCACATAGACGCCATATTCGGCGAGCAATATGTCGCTGATCTTCTTTGCGCGCACCGGATCGCCGACCATCAGCGGGACGATGTGGGTCACCGAATCCATGACCGGCAGGCCGGCATCGCGGAAACATTGCTTGAGGTAAGCGGCGGCGGCCTGCTGCGCATCGCGTTCCTCGCTCGACCCCTTGAGGTGGCGGACGCTGGCGAGCACGCCGGCAACGAGCACCGGCGACAGGCTGGTCGTGAAGATGAAGCCCGGCGCATAGCTGCGGATCACGTCGACGATATTCTTGTCGGCAGCGATATAGCCGCCCATCACGCCGAACGCCTTGCCCAGCGTGCCTTCGATGATGGTCACGCGGTGCGCGGCTTCGTCGCGTTCGGTGATACCGCCGCCGCGCGGGCCGTACATGCCGACCGCATGGACTTCGTCGCAATAGGTGAGGGCGTTATATTTGTCGGCAAGGTCGCAGATCGCGTGGATCGGGGCGACGTCGCCGTCCATCGAATAGACGCCCTCGAACGCGATCAGCTTCGCCGCGTCGGGATCGTCGGCGGCCAGCAGTTCTTCGAGATGCGCAAGGTCGTTGTGGCGCCAAACGCGCTTTTCGCAGCCCGAGTTGCGGATACCTGCGATCATCGAGGCGTGATTGAGTTCGTCCGAATAGATGATGCAGTTCGGGAGCAGCTTGCCAAGCGTGCCGAGCGTCGCTTCGTTCGAGATATAGCCCGAGGTGAAGAGCAGGGCGCCTTCCTTGCCGTGCAAATCGGCAAGTTCGGCCTCCAAGTCGATGTGATAGTGCGTGTTGCCGCCGATGTTGCGCGTGCCGCCCGATCCGGCGCCGACGTCGTGCAGCGCTTCTTCCATCGCGGCGATGACCTTCGGATGCTGGCCCATGGCGAGATAGTCGTTCGAACACCAGACGGTGATCGGCTTCGGCCCGTTATGCCCGGCAAAGCAGCGCGCATTGGGGAAGGCCCCCTTGTTGCGCAGAATGTCGATAAAGACGCGGTAACGGCCTTCTTCGTGAAGGCGGTCGATGGCCCGGGCGAAAATATCGTCGTAGTTCACTTGCATGCCCCGCAGTTTCGGGTGCGCGGCCCCCGCCGGCGCGATAACCGGGCGGCAATACGCGCGATTTTCCGTGAAATCCAGTGCGAACGATTCGCAGAATTGGGTCAAATTGTCTCAATTCGCCCGATGCCATAAGGCGTCAGCGCGGCCAGCGGCGGGGGCGGGCGATCCTCGCTGCGCGTGAAGACCGCAATGCCGGGCGGCGGCGTCGCGGGCCATGGCTGCCCTTCGGTAAGGTGCGCGATCCGCCGCGCAATCCCCGCGGCGCCGTCGATCAGCGTGACGCCGCGGCCGGCCGCTGCCTGCAATTCGTCCTGCAGCAGCGGGAAGTGGGTACAGGCCAGGACGATGACGTCGATGGCATCGCCGCATGCCTGATCGGTCAGCCCGGCGAGCGCGCGTGCAATCGTGCCCGGATCGACCGGTGCGCCGCGCAGCTTGCCCTCGGCGGCGCTGACGAGTTCGGGGCTGCCGTGGCGAAGCACGGTCTTGTCGCGCGCGAATTTGGCGCTGAGGTCATCGACATAGGGCTGCCGCACCGTCGCCTCGGTCCCCAGCACGCCGATCACTCCGCTGCGCGTCAGTTCAGATGCGGGCTTGATCGCGGGCACGGTTCCCACGATCGGCAGGTCGAGCGCCGCGCGAACATGCGCTAGCGCGATGGTCGATGCCGTGTTGCAGGCGATGACGGCGAGCCGGGGATGGTAGCGTTCGACCAGTCGCCCGAGCAATGCCGGGACGCGCGCCGCGAGTTCGGCGTCGCTTTTCTTGCCATAGGGCAGGCCGGCATAGTCGGCGGCATAGACGATCGGTGCTGTCGGCAGCAGCGCGCGCGTCGGTCCGAGGACGGTCAGTCCGCCAAGGCCGCTGTCGAAAAAGAGAATGGGCGCGTCGGGCGCGGGAGTCTGCATGCGAGCCGGTTAGCATGCGCCCGCCCGGCGTCAATCCGGTCCGTTCCGGCACCCACATTCATCGAATCCATTGATTGCCCGCTGCAACATCGCCACAATATTCCCGAACCAACGCCCGGGAGCGCCATGACCATCTTTCTGTTGACCGCCGCCGGCTATCTGCTCGGCTCGATTCCGTTCGGCGTCCTGCTGACGCGCGCGTTCGGCGCCGGCGATCTGCGGCAGATCGGATCGGGCAATATCGGCGCGACCAATGTGCTGCGCACCGGACGCAAGGAACTCGCCGCGGCGACGCTGATCCTCGACGGCGCGAAGGGGGCGGTCGCGGTGCTGCTCGCGCGCCATTTCGTTCCGCAGCTCGGCGATCATGCCGCGATGATCGCGGGTGCGGCGGCGATGATCGGCCATTGCTACCCGGTCTGGCTGAAGTTTCGCGGCGGCAAGGGGGTTGCGACATTGCTCGGCCTCGCGCTGGCGCTCGCCTGGCCGATCGGGCTGGTGTTCGCGGCGGTGTGGCTGGGGACCGTGTTGCTGCTGCGCATTTCGTCGCTCGGCGGAATGGCGGGAGCGGTCGCGGCGCCGGTGGCGGCGCTTGCCTTGGGCTATCCGGTCTATGCGGTCGGCCTCGCCGGTCTGGCGGTGATCGTGCTGTGGCGCCACCGTGAGAATATCGCGCGGCTGCGCGCCGGAACCGAGCCGCGGGTTGGCGCAAAGAAGGGCGCTGCGTGACGCACGCCGAGCGGCTGGCGCGGATCCGGCTGATCCGCACGGCGCACGTGGGTCCGGTCAGCTGGCACCAGTTGATCCAGCGCTTCGGATCGGGCGAAGCGGCGCTTGCGGCGCTGCCCGAGCTTGCGCTGCGCGGCGGCGGCGGCAAACCGCGCACCGCGCCTGCGGAGCTTGCCGAGCGCGAGATGGCGCGCGTCGCCGACCTCGGGGCGCGGCATCTGTTCCATGACGAGCCCGACTATCCCGCGCTGCTGCGCGAGGCGGAAGGGGCGCCGCCAATCCTGATCGTGCGCGGCGACGCCGCCATGCTGCGCCGACCGTGCGTCGCAATCGTCGGCGCGCGTAATGCCTCCGCGGTCGCCTGCCGCTTTGCGCGGCAGATGGCGAGCGATCTTGCCGCGCGCGACGTGACCGTGGTCAGCGGCCTTGCGCGCGGAGTCGATACGGCGGCGCATGTCGGTGCGCTCGGAGGTTCGACCGCTGCGGTCATTGCCAGCGGCATCGACATAGCCTTCCCGCCCGAGAATGCCGCCTTGCAGGACAAGATCGGCACCGATCAACTCCTCATTTCCGAACAGCCGCCCGGCACCGAGCCGCTCGCGCGGCATTTCCCGGCGCGCAACCGGATCATCGCAGGACTGGCTCACGGAACGCTGGTGATCGAAGCGGCGCCGAAGTCGGGATCGCTGATCACGGCCCGGCGCGCCGGCGACTATGGGCGCGAAGTGATGGCCGTACCCGGCTCGCCGCTCGATCCGCGTGCGCAGGGGGGCAATATGCTGATCCGCGAAGGCGCAACGCTGATCCAGTCGGTCGACGACGTGCTGGAAGCGCTCGGCCCGATCGACACGCGCATGGTGCGCGAACCTGTGCAGCAATTCGTCGCCGTACCCGCGCCGGAGCCAACGGGCGCCCAGGACCGCGATGTCGTGACCGGCCTGCTCGGCCCCACGCCGGTGGCGATCGACGAGATCGTGCGCCAGTCGGGACATCCCGCCGCGTCGGTGCAACTGGTCCTGCTCGAACTCGAACTCGCTGGGCGGCTGGCGCGCCATGCAGGCGCGCGGGTTTCGCTGCTCTAGCTCCCTCAACGGCTCGGCGCGGTTCAGCCACGGTTCAGCGGCGCGGCGACAGGCTTATGATATTGTATCACATGCCGGGGAGTTGGGTGATGCGGAACAGGTTTCTGACAGGTGTGACATTGACGGCGCTGCTGGCCTCCGGCCCGGCGCCCTTGCCAATCATGGCGGCGCAAGCGGCGGCGCCGGGCTGGAATGGCGGCTTTTGCCGCAATGCCGAGCCGCTGCCGCAGCTCGATCCCGAAACGCGACCGCGGCCCGTTCCTGCCACCGGCGGCAAGGGCGGTCGCTATGACAGCGTGGCGCCGGTGATGGCCGCGCCGCCGCCGCCGCCACCGCCTGCACCGCCACCGCCGCCGATGATGGCGCCGGTTGCCGAAGTGGCATCGCCGCCGGCGGGCGACGTCGTCGTCACCGGATCGCGCAGCGACGCCAGCGCCGGTGCGGCCGAGCCCGCCGCCATGGAAAAGGGATCGTCGGCCGATTTCGATCGCACGCCGGGCGCCGTGATGCCGCCGCGTCCCTATCCGCAACCGCAGCCGCAGTCGGGCATCTTGACCGCCGGCGAGCATGACGATCTGCTCAATCCGGAGCTTTACGCGGCCTATGTCGGTCGCAGCAATCTGGGCCAGCAGATCCGCGATCTGCCGCGCGTCGATACGATGCGCGTGGTGACCGTGAAGGTGAACGACCGCAACGGGCAGCCCATTCCCTTCGCCGATGTCGTGGTGACGTGCAGCGACGGCAACAGCATCACCATGGCGACGCAGGCCGACGGCAGCGCAGTCTTCTTTCCGGGGCTCGACCGGTTGAGCGAACGCATCACGGTGTCGGCGCGCAAGGGCGGACGGACGATCGCCGACGCGCGTCCGGTGCTCGTCGCCGATGCGCCGGGCGGCCAGCTTGTCGGCCTGACCGCGAGCCAGATGGCGACGAAGGCAACCAAGCTCGACCTGATGCTGGTGATCGACACGACCGGCAGCATGGGCGACGAGATCCGCTATCTTCAGTCCGAGCTGCGTTCGATCATCAATGCGATCACGACGCGGCACCGCGACCTCGACATTCGGGTGGGCTTTGTCTTCTATCGCGACCTCGGCGATGATTATGTGACGCGCACGATCGGCTTCGACCGCGATATCGGCCGCGCGCAGGGGGTGCTGGCGCAGCAGGAGGCGAACGGCGGCGGCGACTATCCCGAGGCGATGGATCAGGCGATGATCCGCGCGGTGGGGCAATCCTGGCGTCCCGATGCGGTCAAGTCGCTGCTGCTCGTCGCCGACGCGCCGCCGCACGACGACAAGGTCGGGCGCACCTGGGCCGCCGCCGAAGCGGCGCGCGCCAAGCGCATCCATATCACCCCGGTTGCCGCGTCGGGTGTCGCCGACGAGGCCGAATATGCGATGCGCGCGATGGCGGCGGCAACGCAGTCGCGCTACCTGTTCCTGACTGACGACAGCGGGGTGGGCAATCCGCACGCGCCGCCGGCGATCGACTGCTATCTCGTGACCCGGCTCGACGCGCTGGTGCGCCGGGTGATCGACAGCCAGATCAGCGGCCGCCGCATCGAACCCGACAAGGACGAGGTGATCCGCAGCGTGGGGCAATATGACGGCGGCAAATGCGTGCTGCCCGCCGACTTCAAATGGGACAGCAACTGACGCCCTGACGTCAGCCATTGACACACCCCTGCATCTGACCGATGCAGGGGTGTGGGTTGCGTCGGGAAATCTCCCGTCGCTGGCTCGATTCCGGCCGCGGGAGGTCGGAGGTTTATTTCATGAAAAAATTGCTGTCGGCCATCGCCCTTGCGGCGATGCTGTTTCAGCCTGTCGTCGTCGCTGCGAAGGATCAGGAACCCGTCAAGATTTCAGGGCCAGCCAATGCAAAGGGCGTGACGACGGTAACGATCGGCGCTTTCAATGTCGGCTTCATCTTTGAGTCTACGGACCAGATCAAGAAGACGGGTGGTCTGATGGGTGCCTTTGGCGGCACCACAAAGGCCAAGAGCGAACTGGTCGGCGTCACGCCGGAGATGATGCAGGCCATCACCGATGCCGCCTACGCCGATTTCGTGTCGCAGTTGGGCGCGCGCGGCTATGTCGTTCAATCCGCCGCCGACCTGTTCGGCCATGCGGCCCTCGCAAAGACCAAGTCGCTGGAAGCGCCGCTCGACGTCAATATTGCGCTCGAGAAGGGCAGCAAAGGCAAGGCGACCTATTACAAGCCGAGTGCGCTCCCGTCGCTGTTGATGATCCCGGGCGACTTTACGGGATCCGGTATGAGCAGCATGGGGATCAATATGTCGGCGGGGCAGGCGAATATGGCCCTGTCCAATTACGCCAAGCAAACGGGCGTCGGCGTGATCGATGTCGTCTATCTTATCGACTTTTCGGATCAGAAGCGCCCGGGCTTTTTCAGCTTCGGCGGCGGGGTCAACGTAAACAGCGGCCTGTCTGTCAGCGCAGACTATTCGCGCATGACGCTTATTGCCCCGTCGGGCAAGCAGGCGGTCATTACGGTCAAGGCCCCCATCGGCGTCGAAGGCGAGTTCATCGACAAGAGCGATGCATCGACCGGCACCGAAAAAGCCGTGCAATCGGCTGCCAATGTGGCAGGCGGCCTTGCAGCGGCAGCGAACATCGGCCTGCCGATGTTCGGCAAAACGCGCAAGTTCCAGTTCACCGCAAAGCCGGGAAATTATGAGGAGGGCGCGGCGAAAGCAGCGAGCCTGGCAAGCGAATTGTTGCTCGGAAGACTTGGCGCATTGCGTTGATCCCCGACGGCGGGCGCTCTATTTCCCCTCTTGACGGAGGGGAGCGGCGCCCGCCACCCTCGCGCGTACGTACGTAAGAGTTTTCGGGGAAACGAATTTTCGATGCAATTGGTGATTGTGGAATCGCCCGCCAAGGCGAAGACGATCGAGAAATATCTCGGCCGCGATTTCAAGGTGTTGGCAAGCTATGGCCACGTCCGCGACTTGCCGCCCAAGGATGGCTCGGTCGATCCGGATGACGATTTTTCGATGGAGTGGCAGCTCTATCCAGACAAGGCAAAGCGACTGAAGGATATTCAGGACGCCGCGAAGCAGGCCGACCGTCTGATTCTCGCGACCGACCCCGATCGCGAGGGCGAAGCGATCAGTTGGCACGTGCAGGAATTGCTGCGCCAGAAAAAGGCGCTGCCGCAAAAGGTCGACCGCGTGACCTTCAACGCGATCACCAAGCAGGCGGTGACCGATGCGATGGCGCATCCGCGCGGCCTCGACGACGATCTGATCGACGCGTACCGCGCGCGCCGCGCGCTCGACTATCTCGTCGGTTTCACCCTCTCGCCGGTTCTGTGGCGCAAGCTGCCCGGCGCCAAATCGGCGGGCCGCGTCCAGTCGGTGGCGCTGCGCCTCGTCGTCGAACGCGAACGCGAAATCGAAGCCTTTGTTGCGCAGCAATATTGGTCGATCACCGGCCAGTTCGAAATGGACGGCACGCCGTTCAAGGCACGGCTCGCGCGCTGGCGCGGCGACAAGATCGAGCGCCTGTCGATCACCAACGAAGCCGATGCACGCGCCGCCGAAGCCGATGTGAAGGCGGGGCATTTCACCGTCGACAGCGTTGAAACCAAGCCGCTGACGCGCAACCCGCCGCCGCCCTTCACGACCTCGACCCTGCAACAGGAAGCTGCGCGCAAGCTCGGCTTTTCGGCCAGCCACACGATGCGGGTCGCGCAGGATCTCTATGAGGACGGCGCGATCACTTACATGCGTACCGATGGTGTGCAGATGGATGGCAGCGCGATCAGCGCCGCGCGGCGGGCGATCGCCGATCGCTACGACGGCGGCTATGTCCCCGACCAGCCGCGCCAGTATCAGACCAAAGCGAAGAATGCGCAAGAAGCGCACGAGGCGATCCGTCCGACCGATTTCGGCAAGGACAAGGTCGGCGGCGGCGATCATGCGCGCCTCTACGATCTGATCTGGAAGCGTGCGCTGGCGAGCCAGATGGCCTCGGCGCGGCTCGAACGCACCAGCATCGATCTGAGCGACGGCACCGGCAAGACGATGCTCCGCGCGACCGGGCAGGTCATCAAATTCCCGGGCTTCCTCGCGCTTTATGATGAGGGCCGCGACGACAGCAGCGAGGACGACGACGCGCGCCTGCTCCCCGCGATGGCGAAGGGCGATGCCCCAGCCAAGACGGGAGTCGAGGTCGAAGCGCACGAAACGCAGCCGCCGCCGCGCTATTCGGAAGCGAGCCTGGTCAAGAAGATGGAGGAGCTCGGCATCGGGCGCCCGTCGACCTATGCCTCGATCCTCCAGGTGCTCAAGGACCGCGCCTATGTGCGCGTCGAAAAGAACCGCTTCCTGCCTGAAGAGAGCGGGCGATTGCTCACCGCGTTCCTCGAGCGCTTCTTCGGGCGCTATGTCGAATATGATTTCACTGCGGGCCTCGAAGAAGAGCTCGACGATGTCTCGGGCGGGCGCGCCCAGTGGCAGGCGGTACTCGAACGCTTCTGGCGCGACTTCAAACCGCGCACCGGCGAGGTGATGGAGCAGAAGCCGTCGGAGATCACCGCGGCACTCGACGAATTTCTCGGCCCCTATCTCTTCCCCGACAAGGGCGACGGCAGCGATCCGCGCGTCTGCCCGAATTGCGGCACCGGGCGGCTTGCGCTGCGCGGCGGAAAGTTCGGTCCGTTCATTGCGTGCAGCAATTATCCCGAGTGCAAGTTCACGCGCAAATTCGCGCAGCCGGGCGGCAGCGACGGCGCCGACGCCGGCCCCGAAACGCTCGGCACCGATCCCGAAAGCGGGCTCGAGGTGACGAAGCGCAGCGGCCGGTTCGGGCCGTACATTCAGCTTGGCGACGGCAAGGAGGCGAAGCGCTCGTCGATCCCGAAGGATATTCCGGCAGAGGATTTCGATCTGGACTATGCGCTGCGGCTCCTGAGCCTGCCGCGCGACGTCGGGACGCATCCCGAAAGCGGCAAGCCGATCGTCGCGGGACTGGGGCGCTATGGTCCCTATCTGCTCCATGACGGCAAATATGCGAAGCTGACCGGCACCGCCGAAATCTTCGACATCGGCATGAACGCGGCGGTGGCGCGTATTGCCGATGCGGCGAATGGTGGCGGGCGCGGCGCGCGCGCCAAGGCCGAGCCATTGAAGACCTTCGGCCCGCACCCGACGAGCGGCGGCGAAATGAAGCTGATGGCCGGGCGCTTCGGGCCTTATGTGACCGACGGCACGACCAACGCCACGCTGCCCAAGACGGTCGAGCCCGATGCGCTGACTGTCGAGGAAGCCGTCGCCCTGATCGACGCCCGCGCCGCGAAGGGACCGGCAAAGGGCAAGAAGAAGGCGCCCGCGAAGAAAGCTGCCGCCAAAAAGCCGGCCGCAAAGAAGGCGCCGGCAAAGAAGAAGGCCGCGAAGGACGCGTGATGTTGCTTGGGCGACCGGCCCAAGCTCCATCGCCTATCCCGCGCAGGGTGGGTCGGCGGCGCGGAAGGCGTGCTGGGCGACGTCGTCGTGACGAACGAGGCGGATTTTCGATCCGCTATGGCAATGCGCGTTGGCGGGCAGCGCGACCGTCGTCTGCTGCAGGCTGTTGACGCGCACGAGGGCCTGCTCCGGCTTGCCGGGCCGCGTTTCGATCCGCATGACTTCGCCGGCGACGAGATGGTCCTTGCCGCTGCTCGCGAAACGGTCGCGCTCGATGACGAGCGCGATCAGCACCGCGATGAGCAGATAGGCCTGCCAATAGCGGAAGACCGCTCGAAACCGGTCACCAGGGGTGTTGAAGGGGTCGTGCGCCATATCGCCGCTCAATCGACCCAGTCGAGGCCCATGTCGCGATAGACGCCGCGGTCCTCGTCCCAATTTTCCTTGACCTTGACGTGCAGGAAAAGGTGGACCTTGCGGCCCATCAGTTCGGCGAGCTCGGCGCGGGCTTTTGCGCCAATTTCTTTGATGCGGGCGCCGCCCTTGCCGAGGACGATCGCGCGCTGGTTGTCGCGCGCGACAAAAATCTGCTGGTGGATTTCGGCACTGCCGTCGGGACGGGTCTTGAACAACTCGGTTTCGACCGTCGACTGATAGGGCAATTCCTCATGGAGCTGGCGATAGAGCTGCTCGCGCGTGATTTCGGCCGCGAGCATCCGCTCGGGTGCGTCGCTGACTTCATCCTCGGGGAAATGCCACGGTCCTTCGGGCATCAGCGCGGCAAGGTGCGCCTTGAGCTCGGGCACGCCGTCGCCGCTGCTCGCCGCGATGAAGAAGGTTTCGTCGAAGGCGAGCCGGGCGTTCAGCTCGGTCGCGATGGTGAGCAGCTTGTCCTTCTTGGTCAGATCGACCTTGTTCAGCACCAGATATTTCTTCTCGGGCCGGTTCGCGACTCCTTCCAGCACGCCTTCGACGCGGCCCGTCAGCTTGGCCGCGGCGTCAACCATGACAAGGATGGCTTCGGCTTCCTCCAGGCTGCCCCACGCCGCGGCGACCATCGCGCGGTCGAGCCGGCGGGTGGGCGCGAAGATGCCCGGCGTGTCGATCAGGATGATCTGCGTGTCGCCGTCCATCGCAACGCCCATCAGGCGGGTGCGCGTCGTCTGCGCCTTGGGGCTGACGATGGCGACCTTCTGGCCGACAAGGGCGTTGACGAGGGTCGATTTGCCGGCGTTCGGGGCGCCGACGACCGCCACGAAACCGCAGCGCTGGGTCATTTTACGTCTTCCTGGGTCAAGATTTCGAGCAGGGCGGTTGCGGCCGCCTTCTCGGCAGCCTGCTTCGAGGGGCCGTCGCCTTCGGCCTCGGCGAGCTTGCCGATCGCGACGGCGACGCGAAAGCGCGGGGCGTGGTCGGGGCCATCGCGGCGGACGAGGCGATATTCGGGGGGCTTGCGCTTGCGGGCGAGCGCCCATTCCTGGAGTGCCGCCTTGGGATGTTTGGGCGCGGCGACCTGGCCTTCGATCATGCTCCTCCAATTGCGGACGATGAATGCCCGCGCGGCGTCCTGGCCAAGGTCGAGCCACAGCGCGCCGATCAGCGCCTCGAGCACATCGGCGGCGATATTGTCGCTATGCCGCCCGCCGTCGCCGATCGCCTGCGCGCCGAAGCGGACATGCGCGGTGAGATCGAGCGCCTGCGCGATCCGCGCGCAGGTTTCGCCCGACGCGAGCGCGTGCAGCCGCGACGACAATTCGCCCTCGGCAGCCTTCGGAAAGCGGGCGAACAATTCGGACGCAATGACGAGCCCGAGCACGCGGTCGCCCAGAAATTCCAGCCGCTGATAATCGCCCGCACCGCTGCTGCCGTGGGTCAGCGCCTTGCGGTAGAGGCCAAGGTCGCGGGGCGTTGCGCCGGTGATGGCGGCAAGCGTTTCCGCGGAGACGCCTTCGTTCAAAAGCCTTCCCCGGCGCGGTTCCAGCGAGCCGCGGTGAACCAGCTGATCGGGTTGATCCAGCTTGCCGACCCGTCGGTGGAGAACATCGTAACCAGCGCATGGCCGACAAGATTTTCCTCGGGCACCAGGCCGATGCCTTGACCCTCGACGGCGGGGAAGCGGCTGTCGGCGCTGCGGTCGCGATTATCGCCCATCAGGAACAGATGGCCGGCGGGCACCGTCACGGGCGCTGTATTATCCTCGGGGATCGAGGTGATATCGAGGATCGCGTAGCTCTTGCCGCTGGGCAGCGTTTCCTTGAAGCGCTTGTAGCGGCACTGACGCTGGCCGTTCGCGCCGATCTCTTCGAACTCCGGCGAATAGCAGGGGAGGGTGCCGTTGGCGCGCGACGCGTCGATCATGTTCTGCGTCACCGGAATGACGAAATCGGCCATCGGTTCGCGCTTCAGCGGCTTGCCGTTCAGCCAGACGATGCCATCCTTCACCTGGATCGTGTCGCCGGGCAGGCCGATCACGCGCTTAATATAATCGTTGTCGTTGACCGGCGGCGCCTTGAACACGACAACGTCGCCGCGATCGGGCGTACGCGCGAAAATGCGGCCGGGGATCAGCGGCACGCTGAACGGCAGGCTGTATTTCGAATAGCCGTAAGCCATCTTGTTCACGAGCAGATAGTCGCCGATCAGCAGGCGCGGCTGCATCGATTCCGACGGAATGTTGAAGGGCGACAGAAAGAAGCTGCGAAAGATCAGCACCGCGATCGCGAGCAGCGCGAGAAAGCGGATCGTGTCGACCGCTTCTTCCTTGGCGGAAACGGGCGCGGGTTCGGGTGTCGCGGGGGCGGGCTTTTCGGCGGGTATGCTGGCATCGGTCATGGGGGCGCATTGACGGTGAATAGGTCTGCGCGTCAAGCAAATATCGGCGGATGACGCTGGTATGGGCGCTCCTGCACGCTTATGAGGTTGGCGAACCCTATCAACCCCGTTCGCGTCGAGCGTCGTCGGGATGCCCATCCGTAAGGCACCTTGCCGATGGACGGCTCGACCGTGTCCGATACGAAGGGGCAGCAAGGAATATTCGATGACCACGGCCGCAAACGCATGGCAGGCGCTCGCCGACTGGCAGCCCCAAACACTTTCCGACCTTGTGCTTGCCGATCCCGCGGCGCGTTTGCAGGCGCTGGTGCGCAGCGTTGCCGATATCCGGTTCGATTTTGCCAAGACGCACCTCGATGCTCCGGCGATTGCGATTTTGAACCGGTTGGCCGAGGCGCAGGATTTCGCGGGGCGCCGCCGCACGCTGTTTTCGGGCGGGATCGCCAATCCGAGCGAGGACCGTGCCGCCGAGCATAGCGCCGAGCGCGGCGACGGCGCGCCGGAATCGGTCCACCGCGCGCAGATGCTGCACCAGCGGATGCGGATGCTGATCGACGCGATCGAGGCCGATGCGTTCGGCGAAATCCGCCATCTGCTCCACATCGGCATCGGCGGCTCGGCGCTCGGCCCCGACCTCTTGATCGATGCGCTGGGGCGGCATGGCTCGCGCTACGACGTGGCCGTCGTCTCGAACGTCGATGGGGCCGCGCTCGCCGAGGTCTTCGCCAAATTCGACCCGGCCTATACGCTCGTGGCGGTTGCGTCGAAAACCTTCACGACGACCGAGACGCTGCTCAACGCGGCCTCGGCGCTGCAATGGCTCGAGGAGGCGGGCGTCGATGATCCGGTCGGGCGTTTCATCGCGCTTACCGCCAACCCCGAACGCGCGGTCGAATGGGGTATCGACGAAACGCGCATCCTGCCGTTCAGCGAGACCGTCGGCGGGCGCTATTCGCTCTGGTCATCGATCGGTTTTCCGGCGGCGCTGGCGCTCGGCTGGGACGCCTTCCAAGACATGCTCGAAGGCGCGGCGGAGATGGACCGTCATTTCCGGCTTGCCGACGGCGCCGACAATATCTGCCTGCTCGCCGCCTTCGCCGACCAGATTTACGCCAACCGGCTAGGCTGCCAGACGCGCGCAGTCTTTGCCTATGACGAACGCCTGCGGCTGCTGCCCGCCTATCTGCAACAGCTCGAAATGGAATCGAACGGCAAGCGCGTGACGCTGGACGGCGCGCCGCTCGCGCAGCAGAGCGCGCCGATTACTTGGGGCGGCGTTGGCACCGACGCGCAGCATGCGGTGTTCCAGCTTCTGCATCAGGGCACACATCTGACCCCGGTCGAATTCGTCGTCGCCCGCGAACCCGATCATATCCTCGACGATGCGCACCACGAAACGCTGGTTGCCAACTGCATCGCACAAGGCGCGGCGCTGATGACCGGCCGAGCGAGCGAGGATGGCGCGCGCGCCTATCCCGGCAACCGCCCGTCGACGACGATCCTGCTCGAACAGGTGACGCCGCACAGTCTGGGCGCGCTGATCGCCTTCTACGAGCATCGCGTTTTCGCCAACGCCGTTCTGCTCGGCATCAATCCCTTCGATCAGTTCGGGGTCGAGCTGGGCAAGGAAATGGCGAAGGGCCTTGCCGAAGGCACGGTGCAATTCGATCCGGCGACCGAAGCGCTGATGCAGGCCGCGCTGGGGGACTAGGCGATCACGCCGATCCAAATATTCGATTGGCAAGACGGCGCGGCGTAACCACATAGGCTCTCGCCGCGAATGTCAGCGACAAGTGTCAGAGGTAATTCCATGAGCGATTTCGACTATGACCTGTTTGTCATCGGCGCCGGGTCGGGCGGCGTTCGCGCGAGCCGGGTCGCGGCGTCACACGGGGCGCGTGTTGCGGTCGCCGAGGAGCATCGGGTCGGCGGTACCTGCGTCATTCGCGGCTGCGTGCCAAAGAAGCTGCTCGTCTATGGCGCGCACTTTGCAGAAGATCTGAAGGACGCGCGGCATTTCGGCTGGGACGTTCCCGATTGCCATTTCGACTGGCAGCGGCTGCGCGACAATGTGCTCGGCGAAGTCACGCGTCTCGAAGGTCTCTACGGTCAGACGCTCGATAATCACAAGGTTACGGTCCTCAAGACGCGCGCGACCGTCGTCGGTCCGCAAAAGGTACGGCTCGCCGACGGGACCGAACTCACCGCCGAACGCATCCTGGTGGCAACCGGAGGCTGGCCCTTCGTCCCCGAATTTCCGGGCAGCGAACATGCGATCACGTCGAACGAGGTGTTTCACCTCGACAGTCTGCCGAAGCGCGTGGTGATTGCTGGCGGCGGCTATATCGCCAATGAATTTGCGGGCATCTTCAACGAATTCGGCAGCAAGGTGACGATCGTCAACCGCGGCGACGCGATCCTGCGCGGCTATGACGAGCAGATCCGCGACCGTCTGCTCCAGATTTCGATGACCAAGGGGATCGAATTCCGCTTCAACGCGCCGTTCAAGTCGATCGAGAAACAGGATGACGGATCGCTGATGGTCCATCTCGAAAATTGCGATCCGATCGCCGCCGATGCGGTGCTCGTCGCGACCGGACGGGTACCGAACACCAAGGGGCTGGGTCTGGAAGCGGCGGGTGTCGAACTCGACAAGGATGGTGCGGTCAAGGTCGATGACAATAATCAGTCGTCGGTGCCGAGCATCTATGCCGTCGGCGACGTGACCAATCGTATCCAGCTGACGCCGGTGGCGATCCGCGAGGGACAGGCGTTCGCCGACAGCGTCTTCGGCGGCAAGCCGACGACGGTCGATTATGCCAATGTCCCGAGCGCGGTGTTCAGCCATCCCCCGATCGGCGCGGTCGGGATGACCGAGGCAGAGGCGCGCAACAAGCTGGGCGCTGTGCGCATCTATACCAGCGATTTCCGGGCGATGAAGAATGTCCTCGCCGGCCGCAACGAACGGGCGCTGTACAAGATGGTCGTCAATGCGGCGACCGATCAGGTCGTCGGCCTTCATATGATCGGCCCCGACGCGCCCGAAATTTTGCAGGCCGCCGCGGTCGCCGTGAAGGCGGGGCTGACCAAGGCCGACTTCGACGCGACGGTCGCCCTGCACCCCAGCATGGCCGAGGAACTGGTGCTGCTGAAATAGGGCGATAGGCCCACCCTGATCCGTTCGTGCTGAGCTTGTCGAGGCACCGTCCTTCTCTGATACTCGAAGGAAAGTACGGCCCTTCGACAAGCTCAGGGCGAACGGAGTGTTATTGCCGAGCGATAAGCTATACTCTGGCGCGGATCGAGCGAGGGAGGGGCGAATGACAGGCGCGATATTGGTAACGGGCGGCAGCGGCTATATTGCCGGCTTCCTGATCCGGCAGTTGATCAACAATGGCTGGACGGTTCACACGACCGTGCGCAGCCTGAAGCGCGAGGCCGAGGTGCGCGGCTGGCTGGCGGTCGACAATGACCGGCTTCGGTTCTTCGCGGCCGATCTGGAGCATGATCTCGGTTGGGCGGAGGCGATCGCCGGATGCAGTCATGTCGCGCATGTCGCTTCGCCCTTTCCGATGGGGGTTCCCCAGCATGCCGATGAACTGGTGGTTCCGGCGCGCGAAGGCGCGTTGCGCGCGCTGCGCTTCGCGAGAGCAGCGGGGGTGCGGCGCTTCGTGCTCACTTCGTCGATGGCGGCGATCGCCTATGGGCATGGCGACGGCGGCGGCATCTACAGCGAAGCCGATTGGACGAACCTCGATAATCCGGCGGTCATGCCCTATCCGCGCTCGAAAACCGTCGCCGAACGCGCGGCGCGCGATTGGGTGGCGGCCGAGGGCGGCGACATGGAATTCGCGTCGGTCAATCCCGCGGCGGTGTTCGGGCCGCTGCTGTCCGACGATCTGTCGACGTCGATCGAGGTTGTGAAACAGTTGCTCGAGGGCAAGGTGCCGATGTGTCCCGACGTCGGCTTCGGCATCATCGACGTGCGCGACGTTGCCGACCTTCATTATCGCGCGCTCACCGCGCCGGGCATCCGGGACGAGCGCTATGTCTGTTCGGGGCCGTTCCTGAAGATGATCGACGTCGCCAACATCCTGACTGCGAACCTGGGCGAGCAGGCGCGCAAGGTTCCGACGCGGCGGATGCCCGACTGGCTGCTCAAAGGCTTCGCGATCTTCCGCCCCGAACTCAAGCAACTCGTCGCCGAGCTGGGCAATGTTCGCGGCGGCGACAGCCGTCACGCGATGGAGACGCTCGGCTGGACGATGCGGACGCCCGAGGAGGCGGTGCTGGCGACGGCGCACAGCCTGATCGAGCGGGGGATCGTGAAGGTGTGAGCATCTTCGTCATTGCTTCGCTCGGCTCGCAATGACGTTTCGCTAGCCGATGCGGTAGGGCACCACGTCGCGCCGGTCGGGGTCGACCAGGATCGGCCGGTCGCTCGGCGGAAAGGCGCGCTGGTCGCAGTCGTCGCGCGGACAGATGCGGCACGATGATCCGATACGCGTCGCGGCGTGCGGCGCGGTCACATCGACCCCGTCGGCATAGACGAAATCGGCGGCATATTGCGCCTCGCACCCCAGCGCCACGGCATAGCGGCGCGGCGAGCGCGCATAGCTGCCCGACGGTTTTACGAGCCCCTTTGCCATCGACACATAGCGCAGGCCATCGGGCGTTTCGGCGAGCTGGAACAATATGCGGTCGGGGATCGCCGCCGCCTCGTGGACGATCCACAGCGGGCAGGCGCCACCGAAGCGCGCGAATTGCAGGCGGGTGGCGCTGTGCCGCTTGGTGATATTGCCCGCCATGTCTACGCGGCAGAAGAACATCGGGATGCCGCGCGCGCCGGGGCGCTGGAGCGTCGAGAGGCGATGGCACGCCTGTTCGAAGCTGACGCCATAGTCGAGCCGCAGCCGGTCGATGTCGTGCCGCACCGCGCGGGCGCTGGCGCGAAAGGCGGCATAGGGCATCAGCACCGCACCCGCGGCATAGTTGGCGAGGCCGACGTGGAGCAGCTGGCGCGCCGCCGCGGTGCGCAGGGGCGACGCTTCGATCACCGCCGCAATCTCGCGCGCGAGCGCCAGCGCCGCGAGCTGATGCGCAAGCTGAAAGCGTCGTGTTTCGGCGGGCTGCGACGGATCGATGATCAGGTGGCGCATCGTCGCGTCGAAATCGCGCAGCACCTGATGCTGGCGGTAGACGATCGAAATGCCCAGCGCCCCGCGCAGCCGCCGTTCGATCGTCTCGATCGCGGGCGACGGGTCGCGGCCGCGCAGCTGGCCCGCCAGCGTCTCGGCGGCGCGGTCCAGCCGATCGACATAATTGCCCGCCTCGTGGAACCAGTCGCGCACCTCCTCCCACGGCAGACGGCTGCCCTCGGCGGTGCCGCCGGTCATGGCTTCGTCGATGATCTGGAGCCGCTGGCCCGCGCGGCGATAGGCGGCGTGGAGCGCGACGAACTGGTCGGCGAGCTGCGGTTGCTGCAGCGCGGCGCGCTCGAGCTGTTCGGGCGCCAGCGGTGCGGCGGCGAACAGCGGATCGGCCGCCGCCTCGCGCAGCGCCCCGGCGCGGCGGTCACCGGCATCGGCGGCGACCTCCTCCCATTCGTGCGGGAACAGCCTTTGCAGCCGGTCGAGCAGGGCAGGGGTCAACGGCCGGTCGTCATGCTCGATCTGGCTGAGATAGGATGTCGAAATGCCGATCCTTTCGGCGAAATCGGCCTGCCGGATGCCCCGTTCGGTGCGAAGCTGGCGCAAACGGGCGCCGGCAAAGATGCGTTGACGGGTCATGGGACGAAACCTCTCATTTCCGTTCGTGTCGAGCGAAGTCGAGACACCCGGAGACCTTGCGCAACACCGATGGGTGTCTCGACTTCGCTCGACACGAACGGCCTAGCGTGCGGCTCTACTTTGCAAACCATCACTTTGCAACTTTGCAAATTCGCATTTGCATCGCGGGCGCCGCGGGCGCAGATGGCAGGCTCCAGAAAACCGGAGAAGCCGAGTGTCCGCCAATATTGCCGAAATGGAACGCCGCCGCGCCGCCGCCGCCTTGGGGGGCGGGCAGAAGCGTATCGATGCGCAGCATGCAAAGGGCAAGCTGACCGCGCGCGAGCGGTTGCTGGTGCTGCTCGACGAAGATTCGTTCGAGGAGCTCGACACCTATGTCGAGCATGACTGCGTCGATTTCGGCATGCAGGATCAGAAGATTCCGGGCGACGGTGTCGTCACCGGATCGGGGACGATCAACGGCCGCCTCGTCTATGTCTTCAGTCAGGATTTCACCGTCTTCGGCGGCTCGCTGTCCAAGCGTCACGCCGAAAAAATCTGCAAGGTGATGGACAAGGCGATGCTGGTCGGCGCGCCGGTCATCGGCCTCAACGACAGCGGCGGCGCGCGTATCCAGGAAGGTGTGGCGAGCCTGGGCGGCTATGCCGACGTGTTCCAGAAGAATGTGCTGGCATCGGGCGTCGTGCCGCAGATTTCGCTGATCATGGGGCCGTGCGCGGGCGGAGCGGTTTACAGCCCGGCGATGACAGACTTCATCTTCATGGTGAAAGATAGCAGCTATATGTTCGTCACCGGCCCTGATGTGGTGAAGACGGTGACCAACGAAGTGGTGACGCAAGAAGAACTCGGCGGCGCGATCACCCATACGACCAAGAGCTCGGTCGCCGATCTGGCGTTCGAGAACGACATCGAGGCGCTGCTCGCGGCGCGCGACTTCTTCGATTATCTGCCCGAAAACAACCGCAGCGGCGTGCCGGTGCGCCCGACGAGCGATCCCTACGACCGCGCCGAGATGAGCCTCGACACCCTGATCCCGCCCAATGCGAACCAGCCCTATGACATGCACGAGCTGATCCGCAAGACGGTCGACGAGGGCGATTTCTTTGAAGTGCAGCCGGCGCACGCTGCGAACATCATCTGCGGCTTCGGGCGCATCGAAGGGCGCACAGTGGGTATCGTCGCGAACCAGCCGCTGGTGCTGGCAGGGGTGCTCGACATCAATTCGTCGAAGAAGGCGGCGCGCTTCGTGCGTTTCTGTGACGCGTTCGAAATTCCGATCGTGACCTTCGTCGATGTCCCCGGTTTCCTCCCCGGCACCGCGCAGGAATATAATGGCATCATCAAGCATGGCGCGAAGCTGCTCTTCGCCTATGCCGAGGCGACGGTGCCCAAGATCACCGTGATCACGCGCAAGGCCTATGGCGGCGCCTATGACGTGATGGCGTCGAAGCATCTGCGCGGCGATTTGAACTATGCATGGCCGACCGCCGAGATTGCGGTGATGGGCGCGAAGGGCGCGGTCGAGATCATCTTCCGCGCCGACATGGGCGACCCCGAAAAGATCGCGCAGCGCACGAAGGAATATGAGGACCGTTTTGCGAACCCGTTCGTTGCAGCGTCGCGCGGTTATATCGACGAGGTCATCCATCCGCATAATACGCGCAAGCGGATCGCGCTGGGGCTACGCAAGCTGCGGAACAAGCAGTTGGAGAATCCGTGGAAGAAGCATGACAATATCCCGCTGTGAGCATGGCTGATTCATTAATCTCTCCTGACGGCGTATTGATGGGCGCAGGCGCTTGGTTCGCCGGAAAGGTGTTTGGACCAAGCGCTGAAGCGCTTGGTCAGAACCTCAGAGCGCATCTGCAAGCGCGTGTGCCGCTGATCTTTGGGCGGGCCGAGGAAATTGCCAAAGCCAAAGATATTGAACTTTTGCCTATCCGATCCGGGCTGCTCACTAGAATGATCGCCGATGCGTCGTTCTCTGACGATGATGGCGAGATTACTGAGTGGTGGGCGAATCTCTTTGTATCAGCGGCCAGTGGAAAAGCCGAAGCAAATATCTTTGCTGTATTTTCAGATATTATGGCGGTCGTCGGTCCTAACGAGGCGGGCGTTCTAAAGGGGTTAGTCTCCTATTACCGGGAGCAGATTGCTGGAATGTCCGTCGCGCATCGGTCAGGCTTAAGGTCGGCGAGTACTCAAATCCAAGAGCGTGTCGTCAGTGCGATTATTGACCGCTTCCCCCTTGCTGAAGGTGATTCTGATGAGGTTCATCGGCAGCTAGCGAACCCCGGCATTCCCTTACCTGTTCGAACTGCATTTTGGGTTTTGCCTGGAAGAAAAGAAGAACGGGCGGTTCTGAGCATGACCACGGAAACATGGTACTCCCAAAGTCAAATCGAGATTCAAATACTTGAACGGGCGAGGGTGCTTCAGTTTAACAGAGTGCCGATACAGCTTGTGAGCAATTATTCATATTATGTCGAGCTCGTAGGATTTACCGAGCTCGGCATCGCTTTCTACGAAGCCTGTTCGGGAGAGCAATTGGAAGGTGCATTATGAAACTAGGTCGTCTCAACCATATCGGCGTTGCGACGCCGTCGATCGCCGACAGTATCGTCTTCTACCGCGACGTGATGGGCGCGACGAAGATCCATGAGCCTTTCGACTTGCCCGATCAGGGCGTCAAAGTGTGCTTCGTCGACACGCCCGGAGCGGGCGGGGCGCTCGACGGGACCCAGATCGAACTGATCGAGCCGCTGCCGGGCAACACGTCGATCGCGGGGTTCCTCGAAAAGAACCCGGCGGGCGGGCAGCATCACATGTGCTACGAAGTGCCGGATATTCACGCCGCCAAGGCCGAATTCGAGGCGATGGGCAAGCGCGTGCTGGGCGAGCCGCGGATCGGCGCGCACGGGACGCTGATTTTCTTTCTACACCCCAAGGATATGGGAGGGGTGCTCACCGAAATTATGGAAACGCCGAAGGGCGGGCACTGAGATTCGGATGAAAGCGCACATCGTCATAGATTGCGAAGCATCCGGTCCATGCCCCGGTTTCGGGAGCATGATCAATTTCGGTGCGTTTGTCGTCGAGCCGGCGCTGGAGCGCGGCTGGCGATCGCCCGTGATCTATCCTTATTCGGACAGCCATGTCGATGCGGCCTACGCGTCGATAGGCTTGACGCATGCGCAGCATGTCGAGACGGCAACGGTAACGCTTGGGGACGCGATGGTCGAATTCGACGATTGGCTGAAGGGGCTCGCAGTCGATCGTTTAGTGTTTTGGTCCGACAATCCAGCGTTCGACTGGCAATGGATCAACCATGGATTTGCCAGCGCAGGAATTCCTAATCCGTTCGGCTTTTCGGCCCGACGCATCGGTGATCTGTTCGCGGGCCTTCGCGGGAATTTCGGCGACACGCAGGGTTGGAAAAAGCGCCGGACAACGGTGCATGACCATGACCCGCTCAACGACGCGCGCGGTAATGCCGAAGCGCTGATCTCGATACTTGAAGAATATGACCAGATCGGAAGACTGAGATGACCGACAAACCGACCCTCGACCAATGGGCGGCCGCCGCCGACAAGGAAGTGAAGGGTAAAGACCTCACTTGGCACACGCCCGAGGGGATCGACGTCAAGCCGCTCTATACGGCGGAGGACGTAACCACCGATCCGGGTCTGCCCGGTTTCGCGCCCTTCACGCGCGGCGTGCGGGCGTCGATGTATGCGGGGCGGCCGTGGACGATCCGGCAATATGCGGGCTTTTCGACTGCCGAGGAATCGAATGCCTTCTATCGCCGCAACCTCGCGGCGGGACAGAAGGGCCTGTCGGTCGCCTTCGACCTTGCCACCCACCGCGGTTATGACAGTGATCATCCGCGCGTCGTCGGCGACGTCGGCAAGGCGGGGGTGGCGATCGACAGCGTCGAGGATATGAAAATCCTGTTCGACGGCATCCCGCTCGACCAGATGTCGGTGTCAATGACGATGAACGGCGCGGTGATCCCGATCCTAGCCTTTTTCATCGTCGCGGGCGAGGAGCAGGGGGTCGAGCGCAAGCTGCTCGACGGGACCATCCAGAACGACATTTTGAAGGAGTTCATGGTCCGCAACACCTATATCTATCCGCCCGAGCCCTCGATGCGGATCATCAGCGACATCTTCGGCTACACGTCGCGCGAGATGCCCAAGTTCAACAGCATCTCCATCTCCGGCTATCATATGCAGGAGGCGGGGGCGACGCAGGTGCAGGAGCTGGCCTTCACCATCGCCGACGGCATCGAATATGTGAAATATGGCGTCGCGTCGGGACTCGACATCGACAAGTTTGCCGGGCGCCTGTCCTTCTTCTTCGCGATCGGCATGAACTTCTTCATGGAGATCGCCAAGCTGCGCGCCGCGCGCGTGCTGTGGCACCGCGCGATGACGAAGCTGGGCGCGAAGGACGAGCGCAGCAAGATGCTGCGCACCCATTGCCAGACGTCGGGGGTCAGCCTGACCGAGCAAGACCCCTACAACAATGTCATGCGCACAACGATCGAAGCGATGGCGGCGATGCTGGGCGGCACCCAGTCGCTGCACACCAACGCGCTCGACGAGGCGATCGCGCTGCCCACCGACTTTTCGGCCCGCATCGCGCGCAATACGCAGATCGTGATCCAGGAAGAAACGGGCATGTGCAACGTCGTCGATCCGCTCGGCGGCAGCTATTATATCGAGGCGCTGACGCAGCAGCTCGTCGACAAGGCGCAGGAGATCATCGACCGGGTCGAAAGCGAAGGCGGCATGGCCAAGGCGGTCGCCGCCGGCTGGCCCAAGGCGATGATCGAGGAGGCAGCCGCCGCCCGACAGGCGCGGGTGGACCGCGGCGATGATGTCATCGTCGGCGTGAACAAATATCGCCTGAAGGACGAGGATCTGCTCGAAACGCTCGAGGTCGACAACACCAAGGTTCGCGAGGCGCAGGTCGCGCGGATCAACCGCGTCAAGGCGAGCCGCGACGAGGTCGCCTGCCAGGCCGCGCTCACCGCGCTGCGCCGCGCGGCGGCGGCACCGCAGTCGATCGAGACCAATCTGCTCGCGCACGCGGTCGATGCTGCGCGCGCGCGCGCGACGCTGGGCGAAATTTCGGACGCGATGGAGGTCAGCTTCGGGCGCTACGGCACGGTGCCGAAGCCGGTGAAGGGCGTTTATGCCGCGCCCTATCAGGGCGACAGCCGCTGGGCGCAGGTCGTCGACGGGGTGAAGGCGGTCGAACGCCGTCTGGGCCGCGCGCCCAAGCTGCTCGTCGCCAAGATGGGGCAGGACGGACACGACCGCGGCGCCAATGTCATCGCCTCGGCGTTCAGCGACATGGGCTTCGATGTGGTGTCCGGGCCCTTGTTCCAGACGCCCGAGGAAACGGTCGTGCTCGCGCTCGAAAGCGGGGTCGATGCGGTCGGCGCATCGAGCCTGGCTGCCGGGCACAAGACGCTGATCCCCGAACTCATCAAGGGGCTGCGCGAGGCGGGGCGCGGCGATATCAAGGTGATCGCGGGCGGCGTCATCCCGCCGCAGGATTACGACTATCTGCGGGACGCAGGGGTGCAGGGTATCTACGGTCCCGGCTCGAACGTCGTCGAATGCGCGGCCGATGTGCTGCGCCTTCTTGGCCATAATATGCCGCCGCTGAATGAAGAGGAAAAAGCTGCATGATCCTGTTTCTGCTGGCGGCCGATGCCGCGCCCGTAATGGACATGCAAAGTCCGATGCAGGCGGTGTCGGTCGAAAAGGGCGTCGATCTGTTCAAGCGGATCTGCTTCACGCCCTTTCCCGATCCGGCGGCGGCGCAGCAGGCCATCGCCGATCCGGCTCTGAATCTGGTGAAGCAGACCAAGACGCCGACCGAAGCCATGCAGCCCGGCGACCGCTGGACGTCGAACATGGTGCAGGTTTCCTACGTCGATGCCGACTGGATGCCGCGCGACATCGGGTCACCGCAATGTTCGGTGACGGTGCTGCTCGAAGGCGCGCCGCAACACAGCGATGTCGCGACGGTCTTCAAGTCAGCCTTGGCGCTTCCCGAGGTCAAGCTTGGGAAAAATGGCGCGCGCGCCCAAACGACGTGGGACGTCCCCGGCCGCGATCCCGACAAATGGCGGATATTCCTGACGACCGAGAACACCCCCAGCGGCCCTGAAATGCGCGCCATCATCATGAATTTGCGAGGCAAGAAGAAGTGACCGATACCCGTACCGACTGGACCCGCGAAGAAATCGCCACCCTCTTCGACCTGCCGTTCGACGAGCTGATGTGGGAGGCGCAGGGCATCCATCGCCGCCATCACGCGCGCGGCGAGGTGCAGCTTTGCACGCTGCTGAGCATCAAGACCGGCGGCTGTGTCGAGGATTGCGGCTATTGCTCGCAGTCGAAGCATGCCGACAGCGGACTCAAAGCCACCAAGCTGATGGACGTGCGCGCGGTGCTGCAGGCCGCGGCGCAGGCGAAGGATGCCGGGTCGAAGCGCTTCTGCATGGGCGCGGCGTGGCGCAACCCCAAGGACCGCGACATGGCGAGCATCGTCGAGATGGTCGAGGGCGTGCGGGCGATGGGTATGGAAACCTGCATGACCCTGGGCATGCTGACCAAGGAACAGGCGCAGACGCTCGCGGTTGCGGGGCTCGACTATTATAATCACAATATCGATACGAGCCCGGAGAATTACGAGAATATCATCTCGACGCGGACCTTTCAGGATCGTCTTGATACGCTGGAAGAAGTCCGCAATGCGGGGATCAACGTCTGTTCGGGCGGGATCGTCGGCATGGGCGAGACGCGCGCCGACCGCGTCGGCTTCATCCACGCGCTCGCAACGCTCGAACGCCATCCCGAAAGCGTGCCGGTCAACGCGCTGGTGCCGGTGAAGGGCACGGTACTCGGCGACATGCTCGAGGGCACGCCGCTCGCGAAGATCGACGATATCGAATTCGTCCGCACGATCGCGGTAGCCCGCATCACGATGCCCAAATCGATGGTCCGCCTGTCGGCGGGGCGCGAGAGCATGTCGGAGGCGACGCAGGCGCTCTGCTTCATGGCGGGCGCGAACAGCATCTTCACCGGCGACAAGCTGCTGACGACCGCGAACGCGGGCGACAATGCCGACGCGGCGCTGTTCGCAAAGCTAGGGCTGCGCCCGATGGAGAGCGAAGAGCCGATGCGCCAAGGGATGCTGACGGAGGCGGCGGAGTGATCCTCGCCCTTTTCTATTTGGCGGTAGCAGTCGCGGAGGATTCTCCCGTCGATTGCGACAATCAACGATATCAGGTCGAGATGAACTATTGCGCCGGAAAGGCCTATGAGGTCGCGGATGCGGCGCTCAATGCTCAGTGGAAGCTGACCGTGGCCGAGATGCGGTCGCGCGATAAGATGATCGATCGCCGCTATGACAGCCAACCGACGCACTATGACACGCTGCTCGCCGCACAGCGTGCGTGGCTGACCTATCGCGATCAGCAGTGCCTGGTCGAGAGTTTTGCGGCGCGCGGCGGTAGCATGGCACCGATGCTCCACAGCGGATGCATGGAACGACTGACCGAGGCGCGGACCGCCGAACTCAAGGCACTTGTCGAGGAATACTGATGTTCAAGAAAATCCTGATCGCCAATCGCGGCGAAATCGCCTGCCGCGTCATCAAGACCGCGCGCCGCATGGGCATCGCGACGGTCGCCGTCTATTCGGACGCCGACGCGCGTGCGCCGTTCGTCCAGATGGCCGACGAGGCGGTGCATATCGGGCCGTCGCCGGCGTCCGAATCCTATCTGATCGCCGACAAGATCATTGCCGCGTGCAAGGCGACCGGCGCCGAGGCGGTGCATCCGGGCTATGGCTTCCTGTCCGAGCGCACCAGCTTTGCCGAAGCGCTCGCCAAGGAAAATATCGCCTTCATCGGCCCGCCGGTGAACGCGATCGCCGCGATGGGCGACAAGATCGAGTCGAAGAAGCTCGCGAAGGAAGCGGGCGTCAACGTCGTACCCGGCTTTGTTGGTGAAATCCGCGACACCGAGCATGCGGTCGAGATTTCGAACGAAATCGGCTATCCGGTGATGATGAAGGCCAGCGCCGGCGGCGGCGGCAAGGGCATGCGCCTCGCCTATGACGAGAAGGACGTCCGCGAAGGCTTCGAGAGCGTCAAGCGCGAGGGGCTGAACAGCTTCGGCGACGACCGCGTGTTTATCGAGAAATTCATCCTGAACCCGCGCCATATCGAGATCCAGATTCTCGGCGATCAGCACGGCAACATCCTCTACCTCAACGAGCGCGAATGCAGCATCCAGCGCCGCCACCAGAAGGTCGTCGAGGAAGCGCCGTCGCCCTTCGTCACCGAAAAGATGCGCAAGGCGATGGGCGAGCAGTGCGTCGCGCTGTCGAAAGCGGTGGGCTATTACAGCGCAGGTACGGTCGAACTGATCGTGTCGGGCGCCGACCCGACCGGCGAGAGCTTCTACTTCCTCGAAATGAACACCCGGCTTCAGGTCGAGCATCCCGTGACCGAAGCGATTACCGGCATCGACCTGGTCGAACAGATGATCCGCGTCGCGGCGGGTGAGAAGCTCGAAATGACGCAGGACGACATCAAGATCGACGGCTGGGCGATCGAGAACCGCGTTTATGCCGAAGATCCCTATCGCGGCTTTCTGCCCTCGACGGGGCGCCTGACGCGCTACAAACCGCCGGTCGCCGGCTGGACCGACGATGGCGAGGAAAATGGCCGCCGCGGGGTCGATGGCGTGCGCGTCGACGACGGCGTTTACGATGGCGGCGAGGTGTCGATCTTCTACGATCCGATGATCGCCAAGCTGATCACCTGGGGCGAGACGCGCGACGAGGCGGCCGATCTGCAGGTGGCGGCGCTCGACCGCTTCGAGCTTGAGGGGCTTGGCCACAATATCGATTTTGTCTCGGCGATCATGCAGCATCCGCGCTTCCGCTCAGGCGAGCTGACCACGGGCTTCATTGCCGAGGAATATCCCGAGGGCTTCCACGGCGCGCCGACCGACGAAGCGGTGACGCGCGCGCTCGCGGCGATCGCGGGCTTCATGGCGAGCGCCGAGGCCGACCGCGCGCGGCGCACCGACGGTCAGCTCGGCGACCGGCTCGACCCGCCCGCAAAGTGGCAGGTGACGATCGACGGCACGAGCCACAAGGTCAAACTCGGCCACAAGCATATCAAGGTCGATGGCGACAAGATCGACATCGCGCTCGAATATACGCCGGGCGACCGGCTGGTGGTGGCCGAGATCGACGGCAGCGAACTGGCGGTGAAGGTCGCGAAGACGCGCACCGGCTGGCGCATGACGACGCGCGGCGCAATCCACGACGTGCGCGTGCTGCCCTGGCATGTGGCGCCGCTGGCGAGCCACATGATCGAAAAGATCCCGCCCGATCTGTCGAAATTCCTCATCTGCCCGATGCCCGGCCTGCTCGTCGCGCTGCATGTCGGCGAAGGGGACAAGGTCGAGGCGGGCCAGCCGCTGGCGACCGTCGAGGCGATGAAGATGGAGAATATCTTGCGCGCCGAAAAATCGGGTGTCGTGAAGACGGTCAACGCCGCGCAGGGTGATAGCCTCGCGGTCGATGCGGTGATCCTGGAGATGGAATAATCCACTTTCGTCATTCCCGCGCAGGCGGGAATCCAGCTAAGGCAGTGAGGAAGCTGGACTCCCGCCTACGCGGGAATGACGGAGGGTTTGAATGCACCTGAATCACGACGCCGCAGCCCCCGCTGCGGACCCCATCACCTTCGACGAATTCCTGCGCGTCGATATCCGCATCGGCACGATCGTCAAGGCCGAGCCTTTCCCTGAAGCGCGCAAGCCGGCGTTCAAGCTGAAGATCGATTTCGGCCCCGCGATCGGTATCAAGAAGAGCAGCGCACAGATCGTCGCGCGCTACGCGCTCGAGGATTTGCCGGGGCGGCAGGTCGCCGCGGTCGTCAACTTTCCCCCGCGCCAGATCGGCAAGTTCATGTCCGAAGTGCTGACGCTGGGCTTTGCCGACGCGGCGGGCGAGGTGATCTTTTTCGCCCCCGACCGCGCGGTGCCGAACGGGTCGCGCTTGTTCTAGGCTGCGCCCACTTCCCCCATCAGCCTTTTCGCGAGGAACAGCTTGAACAGGATGAAGGCAACCAGGCCGACCGCGGCGGTTGCGACGTGGAACAGCCAGAAACTGGTCGTCGGCATCGACGAATACCATGTGCCGACCTCACCCACGATCTTGTTCGCGCCGAAGAAGGCGAGGTAATAAATGCCGACGATCGTCGCGTTGAGCGCCTTCGGTGCCAGCTTGGTGAACAGCGCGAGGCTGACGGGCAGGATATGCGCGAAGCCGATGCTGTTGAGCAGATGGAACATCACGGGCCAGAACAGCCCGATCTTGCCGTCCCCCTGCGTCGCCGCCGCCATGACCAAGCAGAGTCCGCCGGCGATGGTGAAGACGCTACCGATGATCATCTTGCCTAGCTCGTCAGGTTCGCGGTGGCGCTTGCCGTACCAGACATAGAAGGCGGCGACCGCGGCGAGCATCGAGAAGCTCGCCGTCGCGTCGATGGTGATCATCCAGCTTGTCGGCAGCGTCTCGCCGAAAAAGGTGAGCTGGAAATGCTGATCGGCCCAGACCAGATAGGCGTTGAAGATTTCCTGATTGGTGAGCAGCGCGACCGCCATCACCGGCACCAGCGTCAGCACCGCGACGACGCGCAGCCAGTCCTGCCGGGACATCGGTTCGCTCGCTTTCGCAGCCGCGCCTTTCGCGGGCCGATTGTCGGCGGGCAGCCATGGTCCCGCCATGATATAAAGGATCAGGCCGATAACCATCACTACGCCCGCGGTGCCGAACCCCCAGTGCCAGCCGACCTTTTCGCCGAGTGTGCCCGAGATCAACGGCGCGGCGATGACGCTGACGTTGATCGCGATGTAAAAGATCTGGAACGCCATCGCGCGGCGCAGATCGTCGGGCTTGTAAAGTTCGCCGACCTGGCTCGCGATATTGCCCTTGAACAGTCCCACGCCGACGATCAGCGCGAGCAGGGCGAAGAGGAAGGCGCCCTCGAACGCCATCAGGAAATGGCCGATCGCCATGATCAGGCCGCCGGCGATCAGCGTCGCGCGCCGCCCGAGCCAGCGGTCGGCGATGAAGCCGCCGGCGATCGGGGTCAGATAGACGAGCGAGGTATAATCGCCGAAAATCTTCGACGCGAAGGGCTGGCCGTCGATCCCGCCGTACCAGCCGCGCAACCATTCCAGTCCGAAGACCCCGCTCGCATGTTCGGGCAGCAGCAGATATTTGACCATGTAGAGGACGAGCAAAGTCTGCATCGAATAATAGGAGAAACGCTCGCACCCTTCGACGAAGGCCAGATAGCCCAGGCCCTTGGGATGGCCCAGAAAGGCGCGGTCGGCGCGGTCCATGCCCTCTTCGAAATCCGGCGTCGCCTCGGCAATCGTCATATGGTCACTCCCCGAAATTTCGGGCGACCCTAATGTTGCAAATGAAACTTTCCAGACACAATCGACGAACGGCGGCGGGCTCTCCTGCGACCCGTCGCGGTGGAGCGGTCAGCGAATCCGCTGGCCGCCCTTCCATAGCGCGGTGACGCGGCCTTGCACCGGCATGCCGTCGAACGGGGTGTTGCCGGCCCAGGCGGCCATCCGCTTCGCATCGACCTGCCACGGCGCGCCCTCGTTGATCAGGATCAGGTCGGCATCACTACCCACCGTCAGCGTCCCCGCGTCGAGCCCGAGCAGCTTCGCCGGCATCGCGGCGAGCAGATCGAACAGGCGCGCCGGGGTGACATGACCGTCGCGCACGAGTTGCAGCCCCATCGCGAGCAATGTCTCGGCGCCCGCCATGCCGGGGAGCGCTTCGGCGAAGGGCAGGCGCTTGTCTTCGGGGCCGCGCGGATCGTGGCCCGACGCGAGCACGTCGATCGTGCCATCGGCGATTGCGGTCAGGCAGTCGTGCCGGTCATCCTCGCTGCGCAGCGGCGGCGACAGGCGGGCAAAGGTACGGAAATCGCCGATCGCCGTGTCCGACAGGAACAGATGGGCGGGCGTGATGCCGCAGGTGACGGGCAGGCCCTTCGCCTTGGCGGAGCGGACAAGGTCGAGCCCGCGCGCGGTGGTGACCTGGCGGAAGTGGATCGGCGCGCCGGTTTCCTCGACAAGCATGAGGTCGCGTGCGATCGCCATCGCCTCTGCGATCGCGGGCGCAGAGGCAAGGCCGAGCCGCGTCGCCATCTCGCCATCGGTCGCAACCGCGCCGGCGGTCAGCCCTTCGTCCTCAGAATGGGCGATAACGGTAAGACCGAGCGAGGCGGCGTAGGACAGCACGCGGCGCATGACGCCGGCATCGGCGATGCGCGCGCGTCCGGTGGCGACCGCGCGCGCGCCCGCCTGCTGCATCAGGCCGATCTCGGCGAGTTCGGCGCCGGCGAGGCCCTTGGTTGCGGCGGCGATCGGGTGAACCCAGAGATCGGGCTTGCCGCCCTTCGCGGCGCGTTCGACCGGACCCGCGCCGTCGAGCGGGCCGCTGTCGGGCATAAGCGCCGCGCGCGTGATACCGCCGAAGTGAAAGGCCGGCTTGTCGGTCGCGAAGACGCCGAAATCGATGATGCCGGGAGCGAGCCATTGGCCCTTGGCATCGACTGTGTCGGTGCCCTCCGGCGTGTCCGACGGGTTCAGCGCCGCGATGCGGCCGCCCGCCACCAGCAGGCTGCCCGCCTCGCCGCCGAGCAGGCGCGCATTGGCGATCAGAAGGGGCTTCAGTTCCATCCGGGCACCCCCCGCTTGCGGCGCGTCAATATGTCGAGGCAGGCCATGCGGACGGCGACCCCCATTTCGACCTGTTCGGTAATCGTCGAGCGCGCCGGATCGTCGGCGACATTACTGTCGATCTCGACCCCGCGGTTCATCGGGCCGGGGTGCATGACGATCGCATCGGGCTTCGCCTTGTCCAGCCGCTGCGGGGTCAGGCCGTAGAGCGCGTGATATTCCCGCGCACTCGGCAGATAGGCGCCGTCCATACGCTCGTTCTGAAGGCGCAGCATCATCACGACGTCGGCGCCTTTCAGCCCTTCGTCCATGTCGGTGAAGGTCGCGACATGCATCCGTTCCATCGCGGGCGGCGTCAGCGTCGGCGGCGCAACGACCCGCACCTCGTTGCCGAGCAGGGTGAGCGCCAGGATGTTCGAACGCGCGACGCGGCTGTGCAGCACGTCGCCGCAGATCGCGATCGTCAGCCCCTCGACGCGTCCGAGCCGCCGACGGATCGTCAGCGCATCGAGCAGCGCCTGCGTCGGATGTTCGTGGCGCCCGTCGCCCGCATTGAGCACCGGGCAATCGACCTTGTCGGCGATGAGCTGCACCGCGCCCGACGACGCATGGCGGATCACCATCGCGTCGGCGCGCATCGCATTCAGCGTCATCGCCGTGTCGATCAGCGTCTCACCCTTCTTCACGCTCGACTGTGCGGCGTGCATGTTCACGACATCGGCGCCGAGGCGCTTGCCCGCGATCTCGAACGACAGGAGCGTGCGCGTCGAATTTTCGAAAAAGGCGTTGATGATCGTCAGCCCCTTGAGCCGATCGTCATGCTTCGCCGCGCCGCTGCGATTGAGTTCGACCCACTCTTCGGCGGCGTCGAGGATGTAGGAAATCTCCCACGGGGTGAGCTGGGCGATACCGGTCAGGTGGCGATGGCGAAAGGCATCGCCGCCGGGCGGATAGTCGCTGGCGGGTCGAGGAGTTGCGCTTGTCATTAAAGCCGAGCCTTTAGGTCGCAGCGCGCAAATAGGCAAGCGCCGTGGATACGAACGGACCGAGTTTGCTCTCCGCTTCGGACAGGACGGGATCGAAGAGGCCGAACGCCCACAAGGTCAGGAGTACGACCTCCATCGCGAACAGAAAATGCATATCGTCCGCGAAGGGCTGTTTGCGCGTCTTGTGGCGAACGAGGCGCGAGGCCGCGACAGTCCCGAGCGCGCCGCCGATCCTCGCCCAGTCGAGTAGCGTCGCTTCGCGGATGCGCCAAAGCCCTTTGTCGGCGCGCCGCTTGTCGATTACCATCAGCGCAAAAGCGATCAGGTTGGCGGCGATAAGCCAATAGAGAATATAGGCGGTCATTTTCGGCCGTATAACTCCGAAATACCCGCGAAATGTTAAGGTCAGCGCACCAGCGCGTCGATCGCGCCCTGAAGGATGAAGGCGGCGGCCGCGCTGTCGACGCGCTCGGCGCGCTTGGCGCGGCTGACGTCGGCGGCGATCATCGCGCGCTCCACCGCGGCGGTCGACCAGCGCTCGTCCCACAGCAACAGGGGTAGCGCAAGCGGCGCGAGGTTGCGGGCGAAGGCGCGGGTGCTTTGGGTGCGCGGGCTGTCGCTGCCGTCCATGTTGAGCGGCAGGCCAACGACGATGCCGACCACCGACTGCGCTGCGACCAGCGCCTTGAGCGCCTCCAGATCGACCGTGAATTTCTTGCGGACGATTGTCTTGTCGGGCGTTGCGAAGCTCCACCCCGCGTCGCACAGCGCAACGCCGATCGTCTTGGTCCCGACATCGAGGCCCATCAGGCGGCCGCCGCGGGGCAGGGCGGCGGCAAAATCGGAGGCGGCGGTGGTAATCATCGGGCTGCCCTTAACCCTAAAGCCGCGTCATTGCGAGCGAAGCGAAGCGAAGCAATCCACAGCGGTTTGCGCCTGCTCTGGATTGCTTCGCTTCGCTCGCAATGACGATGTTAGGACTTGGAGGTGGGCGTCGTCGCCGCAACCGGCGCTGCGGGGGGTGACACCGGCGAGGGTTTGCCTTCGAAGGTTGCCAGCCGCCGCAGCGCATCGGCGCGGACATTCGCCCAGAACAGGGTGATATCATAGACATGGTAATTGTTGCCCGGCAGCACATAGCCCGCAACGACGAAATGCTGCGCCGCGTCAGCGTCCCCGATCAGCAGGAAACCGCGGTCGTCGTCGCATTTCGCGCCGACCTTGCCGGTGATGAGCTCGCCTTTGCGGAAGCCATCGGACGGTTTGAGCGTGCCGATGTTCGCCTCCGGTCCGGCGGCGGCATCGGGCGTGCCGGTGAGCGGGTTGGTGCAGAGCATGCGCGTGCCAGCGCGCGGCCGCCCGTCAAAGCCGATCGTGCCGTCATAGGCGCCGGTGACCATCGACGTATCGGCGGGCTCGGCAAAGCTTGCCCAAGACAGGATGCAGCCTTTTTGATCGGGCGTGTCGCAAGCGGGCAGGCCAAGCGCGGCCATATCGGTGTCGCGGCTGATCGGCCAGCCGATGACATAGGCGGCCACGATACGCTTCGCGAGCGGCGTGCCCGCGATGCGGTTCTTGAGCAGCGTCGTCAGATGCAGCGCGCCCTGGCTATGGCCCGCAAGAATGATCGCCTTGTCCTTGGGAATGGCCGCGAGAAAGGCGTCGAATGCCTGTTCGACGTCGCGGTAGGCGGCGTCGATCGCCTTGCCCGCCGTGACGCGGTCTTCGGCCAGAAACGCGCCGAGCGTCGCCTGGCGATAGCGCGGCGCCCATATGGCGCCGGCATCGCCGAATGCGCTTGCCATGCCGCGCACGAACAGCGTGGCACGGTAATCGGCGTCGGCATCGCCGAGCGGCGCGTTCCAGCTCGCCTTGCTGTAATAGCTTGTCGGGTGGACGAAAAAGACCGCGGCATCGCCGAGCGGAGCGATCGGTGCCGCTCCCGATGCTTCGGCCGCCTTTGCGGGCGCGATCAGCGGTCGTGCGCCCGGTTCAGGGGCGCTTGCTTCGCTTTCGCCGCCTCCGGCCTCCGCTTCGGCGGCGGGCGGACGCCAGGCCGACGGGTCGTCGGGCAGGCCGGGGCGGGCGATCCACATTTTGGGATCGTCATAGGCGTTGGCCGCGACCGCCGCTTGCGGTTTGAATTCGGTGCTCGGAACGAAGGCGACGCGGCCGAACCAGCCGGGATTGAGCTGATAGGCAATGCCGACGCCGAGTATCATCAGGATGATCGCGGCGATGAAATAGAGGAATTTGCGGGCCAAGTCGGGGCTCCATGCGGCGGGAGATATGGGTGCGCTATCTGGCTTGCGCCGCGCCATCAAACAAGCCCAGATGTGGGGCATGACCGACAGCATCGCAAGCGGCGCCGCGCCCGATTCGCCCGTGCTTTCCACTCGCCTCGACGATAGCGATCCGCCGTGGCCGCAACGCCCCTGGGTCATGGCGGCGCTTTGTGCGACCGCGGGCCTGCTTTTCCACGCCTGCATCGACCATGGCTATGCCGATCCGCTTGACCGTTGGCGGATGGCGCTCGCGACCTTCATCGCGGTCGCAACGCTGGTGTTCACGCTCGGCATGGAAATCCGCCGCGTGCATTGGGCCGCGGGCTTCGCGCTCCTGTGGGGCGCGATCATGGCGCTGATCGTGTGGAACGGGGCAGGCTATAATTTCGATGCCTCGCCCTTTGAATGGCCCTTCTGGTCGGGGTTGCTGGCGGTTCTGGTCGCCACGCCGCTTTTTCAGACGCGCCGCGACGTCGCGCCCGACGGACGGTTCTGGAAGCTGTGGCAGATGCCCTACGACCGGCTGCACAGCCACGCCTGGACCGACGCGGTGATCGGGGCGGCATCGCTGGCGTTCGTCGGCCTGTCCTTCCTGCTCACCGTGCTGATCGGCGAAATGTTCCACCTGATCGGCATCGACCTGATCCGCGAACTGCTGCGCGGCGAATGGTTCGGCTGGATGCTCGCGGGGGCGGCGTTCGGCGGCGCGGTCGGCCTGCTGCGAGAGCGCGACAAACTCGTCGCGACGTTGCAGCGGCTGGTGATGATCGTGCTTTCGGTGCTGGCCCCGGTACTCGCCGCAGCGTTGCTGATATTTTTGCTGTCGCTTGTCGGGACGGGCCTGCAACCCTTGTGGCGCTCGGGCTTTTCGACCGCGGCGCTGATGATGGCGGCGGCCGCCTTTGCCGTGTTGCTCGCCAATGCCGCGATCGGCAACGGCCGGGACGAGCGCGCGGGCAACCGGCTGCTGCATATTGCCGCGGCGGCGCTGGTCGCGGTGGTTCTGCCGCTCGCGGTGATTGCCTTTTATTCGATGCACCTGCGCGTGCTCCAATATGGCTGGACGCCCGAGCGGCTGTGGGGCGTGATCGCGGCGGTAATCGCCGTCGCTTATGGCATATCAGGGCTGTGGTCGGTGGCACGCGGACGGCATGATTTCGACGATCTGTTGCGGCCCCTGCAACAGAAATTGGCGATCGGTCTGGTCCTGCTTGCAGGTTTTCTGGCGCTGCCCATCGTC